>ULRF01018903.1_pt1 | contig 11565 bp, 9 predicted proteins | sample 1955131 | NCBI WGS metagenome assembly ULRF01 (sample SAMEA4835673, study PRJEB28245) | human gut metagenome | biome: gut microbiome; material: fecal sample | place: Denmark | collected 2008
TGGGTTCGAATCCCACCCACTCCGCCAACTATGGCAATCAGCTCTCAGAGAAATCTGAGAGCTTTTTTGTTTTTGAATTTTGCTTCTTGCGAAATGTTAGAGCGGTTTACCCCGCACAGGGTTTGCCACCCCAACCCGCTCCGCCAACTATGGCAATCGGCTCTCAGAGAAATCTGAGAGCTTTTTTGTTTGCTTGAATTTAATTCTTGAAATTGTTTCTCATTTTTCCTTATGCGGTCTGTATGTTTTGCCTTGCTTGCCCATTTTGGAAGCACAGCGATTGCAGCAGTAGCGTTTGTCTGAACGGCGTCCGCTGATGAGAAAATAATTGCTGCATTCTGGATTGGCACAGCGATGGTATTCGCCCGGATTGAGCAGCAGCTGATATAAATCAAGATAAATTGCCTGCATAAGATAGCTGCATTGCCAAAGACTGGTAAATTTTTCTTGCGCCAGGTCCATTTGCGGTCTGGCGGTATAAATATTGTCGTTGATGATGTCGAGCAGGACGCGTCTGGCAAAAGCGTGGTCAAGGCTTCTGCCTGGAACATCTTCAGCGAGAATTATAGCAGTAAGCTGTTTCTTCGTCAGCAGGTCCTTGTCATAATCAGCAAGCGTGCGCAGCATATGCTTGTCTACAACTGCGAGAAAGTCTTGCAGCTGGCAGGCGTAGTCTGCATCTGCTTTACGGATATTCTTGAGCAGCTGCGTGTGCGAAATGCGCTTGTGTGTAGCAAAGTATTCTGCGGTCCTGAGAGTAGGTGCTTCGATGCGAGGCAGCAGGTAGTGAATGCCACGCGCGCTGTAATGCAGCAGGTAGGCAAGTGCATAGATAACGCCTGCCAGTGTCCCTTCGTGCCGGAAGAGATAGCTTTGAACAATAAGCAGGCTGCGGACGATTTTGACGCAGCGGGCAAAAAGGCGCAGGCTCATAATGTCCATTTCGTCTACTTCGAACAGTGTGTAATTCAAGGTAACCTCGGCGTCATTGGCAGCATAGTCTTTTTCTGCAAGTATATCTCCCAGATACAGGGTGTCGTCGATAAAGCTGAAATCGTTGATGAGCATAGAGTGATTTTCGTCGTCAAGGTGTGCACGTTTCTCAAGGCAGCGCTGCGAAGAATAGGGCAGGCCGTAGGCATTGCAGAAGGCAAGCACCTGCTTTTTATCGTTTTCGTCAATATTGGCGAAGGCTATAGTCAGGGAAGAAGCTGCCGCACCTTCCTCACTTTGTGAAGCGATAGTTTGCGTATGAAAGGGGCCTTGGGCGCAGATAAAGTCGTCCTGACCGTTAAAAAAGCGGCGAATCTGATAATTGCCGCAGACATTAATAGTGAAAAATTTGGGAATCACTGGCGCCGGAAAGGCGCGTTGCATTGTCGTCATAGGTATAACCTCGCAAAAATCTAAAATCTTATGTTGCTAGCAGATGCTGATTTTTTGTCGGCATCTGCTTTTTCGTCATTATAATATCACAAAAAAGAAATTTTATCATGGTATTATTATTTCTGGATTCATCTTATACTAAAAGCAGGCGGTGGTCAAGTAAGCTTGCGGATTTTATGTCAAATATATTCCATATATATAAAATCTAAAGCACCGCAAGAGCCATCTTTTTAGTGCATAATAGAAGGGAAGAGATAAGAAGTGATGCTTTTTGTTTGAAGAAAAATATAAAACTATTGGCTTGAATATTATGTATTATCGTAGGGCATTGAGTCTGACGCAGAGCGAGCTGGCGGAGAAAGCCCAAATGTCAAGGGCGCGCGTCTCGGATATAGAATGCGGTAAGGGACCGTTTAATATGGAATCTATATTTTTGCTGGCGCAGGCCTTGGGGGTTGACCCGGTGCGGCTTCTGCAGGAGAGAAAGTAAGAAGCAGCGGCAATAAAAAATATCAGAGGGAGGCAGATATTATGTCAAAGTATTGTGTTAAGTGTGGAGCCGAAATTGACGACCAGGGAAGGTTTTGTCCGGTATGCGGGAAAGATCAGTTACCGAAGATTGAGCCGACAAATGTAATTTGCCCTAAGTGCGGTACAACTTATCCTATTGGTGTCAAATTTTGCACAAAATGTGGTTTTCAGTTGGGAAAAGCTCATAGCAATGATAATCCCAAGGATTTTAAAGAAATCTTCAGCAGACTTTTTGGCAATAATCCCGAGCGTAAACCTGCTTTGAATAAAGAGATTTTTAAAGAGCAATTTTTGAGTTTTGAGGGACGCATTAATAGATTGGATTATTTTCTCAAGAGCATGAGTAGTTGTTTGGTGTTTTTTATTATCGCCTGCATCATCGACGAGTTTGTAGATGATTATTATATGGAAGCAATTGATTATCTGGCTTGCTTCATAGGCTTAATAGCTTTTACTCTTTTGGTTTGGATAAATAGTGCTATATCGGTCCGTCGCTTGCACGATTTGGACAAAGATGGCTTATTAGTGTTATTAACCTTTGTGCCACTGCTCAATGGCTTTTTTGAGTTGTATTTACTGTTTGCGCCTGGTACGGTAGGTGATAATCGCTACGGAGCAGATCCTTTGCAATAGTACTCAATTTTATAAAACATTTAACTGGAAAAGTTATACGAGGAGGTCATAGTGTGAAAAAGCTGTTTTTTTATGCAATGCTTATCTTAACAGTGGTGCTTACCGGTTGTGGTAAGTCCGAAGAGCAAAAAATACATTCCATGTATCTTAACAACAGTACGAAGGTTGCTGAGATGGAAACAGAGCAGGCTCAGGCCATGCTGGAAAATCGCAATATTGATAAACAGAAAATGCTCAAGCAGATTAAGAGTTTAATTGAAGAAAATGAAAAGAATATCACCAAGCTGAGTGATGAAAAATATGATGAAGCGAAGGCCAATGAGAGCGTTAGGGATTTCAACAAGAAAATGATGGAAAGCAAGGATAATGGTCCTTCTAAAAAAGATGGGGAGAAAGCCATCAAACGCTACCAAATAGCTAATTACGCTAAAAGCGTGAAGGATTATCTGCAGGCTTACAATGTTTATCTTAAGAGAGTCTGCTCTAATATGGAACAATATTCTGGCGATAATGGACCAATGGAAATGGAAGCCTTTGAAAAGGTAGAATTCCAAAATGCTGTTTTGCAGCACGATTTAAACTGGTATGGCATGGCTAATGATGGTGAATTTCATAAGGGAGCCGCTTATTTAGATTGCAGTGACGCTTCGTATCGAGTTCAACAAATTGGCGATACCAAGCTAGGCTTTGCCGTGCTTGAACGACGCAAGATTGATGATTGGGTTTATAGTGTAACGATAGCTTTTACTAATATGAGCAAAAATGAAACAATAGACCTTGATAAGCTTTCTGTTAACCTGAGAATTGGCAATGACTTGATAACGCCTAAAAAATTTAATGTTATTACTTTTGGCGATCGTAATGATTTAAAAGGCTTCAAATTGAATTCTAAGCAAGTTTTGACAGTAGAGTGCCAATATTTCTTAGAGAGTAAATACAAGGACTTTAATTTACACTGGACTCAGTTGGAATTAGATAATGGTAAAGGCAAGCTGCTCATCAATACAGGTGCCTATAAATATAATGTGCAAGGCATTTTAAACATGCATCAGGAAGAGAATAATGGTAAAGCAACTACATACAACAATAACAATGCAAATATCAGTGTGAATAGCAGTGGACCGAAGTATAATTTATTTCAACCGCAAGCGTTTTTGAATGGCGATAAATATATACCGGAAGTATTTCAACGACAAGGAGCACATCGTTATGTTGATTGTCGCAGTGCGAAAATTTTGTCGCGCAATAATGGTCAAACAATTGTGCAATATGACATGATTGTAATAGGTAGCACTGGGAAGCAAAGCCGACAGCAATGTATTGTAGGTCTGCTTACTGGTAAAGGCTATCTTGTTCAATATCAGGCTGATGATGGTTCGTGGCATCCTATGGATAGGACAACTGCTTCGCTGGCCGGCTATAACGCTGGTTTAGTATTGATTGATTATTTACAGCTATAAGGTAACAGGCAGGGCTGCGTTTTGCAGTCCTGCGAAAAATTTATTTAATATGTTGAACTTTAAATGTGTTCATGCTTATGTGGCAAATGGGTGATTTGACGTGAGGTTAGGAGAATAACGCACCATAACTTCTTATCGCAATTATGGAGAAAATATAAATTACGTAAGCACCTTGCTAAGCTTAATAGGTAAAGCGCAAGAAATTAAACTATATATAAAATTGTGAAAAAATTGTGCAAAAATATGAAATTAAGAATGTTCTATAATATAGTGGGAAAAGGAGCTAATGCTAATTATTTGCACCGAGATATAATAAACAGACACCAAGATGCTTTACTTACAGGCAATTGAAGAGTTTGATACAGGAATAGATTGCCGAGAAGCTAGGGATTACGATGAGTGAGCTAATGGAAGGAGTAGAAGATACTTCTTTATAAATTTTGGAGGCAGCATATGAGTGATAAGATAAAGCGTAGTCAGGTAGATGACATTAACAGACGCAATAATGCGGCTAACAGCTATAAAAACAGGTCATTTGGTAAGAAAAAAAGTGTAATTGACGAATATACCGGCGATAAAATTTTTTATAATGCTAATAAGCATATTAATGAAAAACAATCAAACGTTGACCACATTGTTCCGTTAGATGAGCAAATCAGGCGTTATGGCTCTGATTTGACGCCGGAGCAGATAAGAACAATGGCTAATGCTGATGCAAACCTTGCTAATACCAATGCTTCGCTGAACAAGTCCAAGGGTGCGCTGAATAACCATGAGTATATAGCAAAAAAATATACTGAAGCAGGCGCTGCGCAAATTAATGATGTATCAGAGACTTTATTTGGCAAGAAAATCTTCAAGACAAATAAAAAAGCTGTTGACTGCCCGGATGCTGTGACGAGCGTTAATATGCTGAAAGAAGAAGTGAAGGCAGAGGCGCATATACGGACACAGGCGACTAAGTATAAAATAGAAAATACGGTTAATGAAATAAAAAACAGCAAAGTTATCAGTTCTAAGTTGGATGCAGTTGCGCCATCGGTAAAGAAGGCTGCTTCTGCCGGCAGGGAAGCAGCCTTTGTAACTGTAGCTGTTTCCGGCTTGACTAATCTTGTGGGCTTGGTGAAAGGTGAACAGGACATTAAGCAGGCTGTAAAAAATGTCGGGAAGGATACTGTAAGGAGCTTTGGCAGTGCTGCCGGTATTTCGGTAGTGCAGGATGGTGTTGTCGCAGTAGCGAAAAAAGCCGGGGCGAAGGATTTTGCCAAACTTGCAGGTAAAAATTTGCCGATTATGCAGCTGACGATGGCTGTAGAAATAGGTGGCATTGTTGCGAACTATTTAGATGGCAATATCAGCGGCGAAGAATGCTCTGCGCAAATTGTTTGCGGTACTGCAGGTGTATTGGCAGCGAACATGGCTTTTGCCTTGGGCGGACCGGTAGCGGCAGTGGTTACTTCCCTGGTTGTGGGAGAAATAACCAGAGCGGTCACTAAATATCAGATGGAACGTAGGTTGGATAAAAAACGTCAGGCGGAATTTAAGCATATTATTAATACTGCATTGCAAAGTTTAGCGCAGCAAAAGCAGCGGATTGATGAATACAATAAAGCAAGAGATGCATATATGACGGCGGCTTTTGATGGTGGTTTTGAGCTTGTTATGCAGGGCGTTTACGCAGTAGATGATAAAGCGATTACCCAAGGACTGAATAATATTCTGGCGGTATTTAAGCAAAAATGTGCTTTTCAGTCGCTGGAAGAGTTTAACAATTTTTTTGATGATAAAGATGCAGTGCTGACATTATGAAGGGGGTAAGATGATATGATCGGACTTATACTTGGGGCAGCGGTTTTCGGCAGCGGCTTTTATGGTGCTGAGAAATCAATGCAGATAGATAGCAGGACAAAAAAGCGTTATGCTAAAGCTTTTGCTATGGAACAGGAAGCCCACAGGCTGGTGGAAGCCAAGAAGCAGGCAGCAGATAATGCTATGAAGAAGCTTTCCAACCGTAAGCGTTCAATATTGATTACTTCAATGCAGAATTTTGTTGCTGTGTACAGCAAGCTCATGAAAATTGACTTTCGTGATGACAAGATGCTGGCAGTTTTAAATCAGCAGAGCTTTAGCACAGAAGAAATACAGATTATCCATGCAGTAGCGCAGACAGCAGTAAGACCAATGACAGATAAAGAAATTGCTGTCAGTATCTTAAAGGGCTTCGGTATATTTGGCTTAGGCAATGCGTTTATCAATGATTCTGAAAGGGAGCTGCAAATGGCTGGCGCACAGCTGCGCAGTTCACGTGTTGTCTACAGTCAGGCTGAAAATTTAGCTGCTGTTTTAGACGGTGTGATAGCTTCTTGCAATAAGGTGTCTGATTTATTGCCGAGGTTAAACAGGTTGTTTATGCAAGCTATTACATATTCAGATGAACTTATTGCTGCTAAGGGCATGGATAGAGCTGCTTATACAGAAAACGACCGCAAGGCCTTTTGCAGCTGTATAAATCTGGCGGTTACACTGAAAAAAATTATTGATGCTCCTGTACTTACGGACGAAGGAAAGGTTACGCAAGAAACAAAGGAAGCGGTGGCAATTGGCAGTCAGTGTATGCAGGATATAAAAAAATTATGATTTGGAGGAATCAATATGAAAAAGTTTGTGGTTAGTGAAAAATGCATTGCTTGTGGGAACTGCTTATTAGAAACAAAACTTTTGCAGGAAGATGCAGAAGGCAAGGCTGTGCCTGTAAATGGTGGCTATTTTAGTGATGATTTTTTAGCGAAGGCTGAAGAAATTGTTGCAGCTTGCCCTGTACAAGCTTTGAGCATAGCGGAAGGTGCAGGTGCAGACTTAAGCAAGCTGCCGGAAAAACTGCAAAAAGCTTTAGCAAAGATTACCGTTCCGAAGGTTAGTAGGGAAGATGTCAAAATGCACGCACAGGATTACCGTATGACTTGTTCCTATCCGCAGGGAGAATATCGTTATGATTATTCCAGCGAAAGCAGAGCTATGAGTGCTGCAGAAAATGAATTTGACCGTATCTGCTATTCACAGTATAAGAAATTAATTCTTGAGGTTTTTGTACAATACAAGGAAGATAAGCTGAGAAAGTTTTATACCTTTGATGAAAGTGGCTTCTGGGGACAGATTAACAAGCAATATGCAGATGTGCTGCAGGAATTTGCCGGGGCGGCAGCTGCAGGCGGAATTAAGCTTCCGGCAGACTTTAAAGAATTTGCTGTTTTCCCCGGCGGCAGTGCTAATGAGAAGGATTCGGTGCTTGTGTATATGCTCAATGTAAGGCTCAAAGAGTTTGAAGACCGCGGCTGCGAGGATGTAATGAGAGAGCTTCGCGATATTCCGCATACTTCACGTAGCGATTATCGGACCTATATGGATTATGATGATATGGAAGTATATGCAGGCACGAGTTTCTTCGGTAATGATAAATACGAAGATAAATACTGTTATAAAGATGTATATAAGGCTTGCGAAGAGTTTATGGGAGATTTGAAGAACGCTATAAATTATGTGGATTACGATTCCCAGGTTTTCGACAGCATTGATACGGCCTTAAAGGATTACAAAGAGCGTGTGCAAAAGGAAATAGCTAAAAAAGTTGCCCTGCTGAGTAAGGCAGTTGCAAATTCAAAAACAGCACTGCTGAAATAAAAATTGATAGGATTAAATAAGCATTACTTTGTTGTTGGGTTAGAAGAAGTGCCGCACGAAATACACTTATGTTAATTTGTGCGGCATTTCTCGTTTTTATTATATTGATAATATGCTATAATAAGTAGTAGGAATTTACCTCAGTTGCAATAAGGTGGCGCTAATTATGCCGGAACAAAATATTAAAGGTTATAATTAAATTAGTTGACCGAAAATGCTTATGATCAAGCAGATTCAGCCTTATGCAGCTAATATAAATTAAGGGGCTGGTTTCCGTGAGTTGGAAGGTTTATGTAAAAGTCAATCGTTGGCTATGAGTTTTGCTGAAGAATGTACCTGCGTGGAGCGGGCTTCTTGAGGAGACGCATATTAACGGTTGGCTTTTTTTGATTTAACTTAATAAAAGTGGCGAAAAATTTATTCTGTAAAATAGTTTAGTAAAAAATCAGGAGGCAAAAGCTTATGAGTAATTTAGCGGCATTAACAGCGCAAAGAGATGGCTTGTTAAAAAAGATTCGTGCAATAGAAGCAGCTTGTGAAGGTATAGAAAATGAGAATAATGCCAAGAGAGTACAGGAATTAAATTTGGAGCAAGCGCAGTACTCAGCGCAAAGACAGGAAATTGCTGCCAAATTAGCAGTAGTAGATGGAAAATTAGCAGCTATAAATGCAGGGATAATGGAATTAGGAGGGACGGGCGTCGAAAAAATTCTTGAGGCAATCAAGAATCAGAGATGGTATTTTATAAAAAACAAGCCTAAAGTTCTTTTTGATAAGAGTACAGGATTGATTTGGGCTAACTTATATACATTTACTTATGCCGAAGAAGCTAAAGGGAATTGGTATCATTCAAGTGAGGTTGATAATCTAATTGCTGATTATTCATTCGGTATGGATGGCTTTAGATTGCCTACTTGTTATGAGCTTTGGCAAGCAGTAGAGGATAGAACGATACCTTTTTATCGAGATAATAGTAATGGACGTAGGTTATTTGGTTTGAGATATTGGCTTTGCGAATATAATGGAGGTATAGCAGGAAAAAGTTTGGATGATTGTGGAGCTACAACTGGTTGGTCTGATACAAATAAAGGAGCATTATTCCCCTGCTCTGATTATTTGATTCAAAACTCGGATTATCAAGAAAAAGTTAAACCGGGAAATCCTGTTTATACAGAAAAAGAACGCCTTCAATTTACTTTAGACCTGTTCACCCAAAATGAATTATTACCTGTTTTTAATGATGAAGCAATTACGGAGCTTTATAAGCAAATATACTTTGAAAAGCCCAAGCTCTTAGCGCAATTACAAGAGCTGCAAACACAAATTAATGATTTGCAGAAGGTCACGTTGCTTTCATCAGATTTTGATTACACAGCGTTGCTGGCAAAATATGATATCAAGGCTATTGATGCTTCTCTCATCAAGTATTATCAGGCTGTGCAGCAGTGGTGCAGAGAACTCATGGAAAAAGTAGATTATTACGAAGAACAAAAGGCTTCGGTAATCAAGGATTTCAATTTAATCAGTCTTAAGCTTTCAAAAAAATATGAAGTTAATTCTAATCTTACAGAAGCAGAAAACACCTTACTGTGCGACAGACAACACTTCTTCCAAAAAAACTTTTCTTTGGGAATGAACAGCGTTAAAACAAAGATTTTGGCTGTGAAGAAGCAGGCAGATGCTTTGGAATACAGAATTGATGAAATTGATGAAGGTGAAAATTCTCTTCGTGAATTGGCAGAGCTGGAGCAGGAAAAGAGAGCAAGCTTTGCTTTCCTGGCGGAAAATACTGCCAAAATCATCAAAAATGCGTTGCGCAAGATTGAATATTTTGAGGCAAACCATACCTTCGTCATGAATGCTATTAATATCTGGGAGAATTGGACTGAAGGCTATAGAGTGTTCAAAACAACCTATAAAGAAGATATGAAGCATGACTGCGAAGATGATGGCATTGAAGAAGAAATATGGTCTGCCTGGTATCAGGATTGGCAACAGTTAAGATATGTGATTGAATTAAAAATGCAGCCAGTTATTGAACGTGGCTTGCGCGGTTCCATGCCGACGAATAAAGAAGTCAAGACATCTGTCCCGGAACAGCTTATTCATATTTTAGATGATTATAAAAAGCAGATTGATAAATTTTACAAGGAAGAACGCAAAGGAATTTATCAGAAATTTGCTTTTCAGGCTGGTGGCAATTTACAGGAGAAGTTTGAAACAGAAAGCAGTCTTTACAAATTTGTGGCGATGCTTCAGTCAGAGCTGCAGGATATTATCTTCAACTGTAAGAATGCAGAAGACAGAGTCTGGATCTTGAATTGGGCAAATAGCCTGCTGGATATTCAAATTGACGAAGTTTTAAAGTTTGTTGCCAATAATGATTTACAAAAAATATCGCACACCATCTTAGATGAGTTTGCTGCTTTGAAACAAAAGAATTATGATATTTACCTTGCAGATGCTAAAGCATATAGTGAAGAAAAGGCAAGGCGTGAAAAGGCGTACAATTCTTTGATTTTCAAAATGCGTAAGGATTTGGCTAAGTAGCAAAGGAAGTAATGGTTTATGGAAAGCGTTGTTCCGCAGCTGCCGATAACTGATGCAGTATTTACTGAAGAAATTTGGGTGCAGAAGAATCCTGTAATGGGTGACCATATACGCGTAAAACGTATGCATGGTATTTATACGCATCATGGTATCTATGTTTCAGATAATGAAGTTATTCATTTTACCGGTACAGATGATGATAGCATTATGGATTCATCGAAAAACAGGGTTATCAGTTCAGATTTAAATTTTTTCCTCAAAGGCGGCGAGCTGGAGGTAAAAGAATATACTGATGAAGAATTTCAGGACCTGTATGCGCCGGACCAGATAGTTGCTTATGCACGTAGCTGCATTGGTGATGGCGATTATAATGTAATTTTTAATAATTGTGAGCACTTTGCTAATGTTTGTACCTTGGGCAGGTTTAGAAGCCACCAGGTAGAGCGATTGTTTCAAAATAAGGAGAGTGATGATATGGGAATCTTGGGTAGCATAGGTAGATGGGTTAAAGGATTTTTTGGTGGCAGTTCTAGTAGTGGTGGTAGTCGCTCGACAAGCTCAACAGTATATGAGCCCGATAAGGTAAGGATAGCTGAGATTGAGCAGAACACAAAAATCAGATTAGCCACTATGGAACGCGAACGTCAGGAGCTTATGCATAAGGCGCAGCTGGAGTTTTTGCAGGCGCAGCACGATTGTGACGAAGCACTTGTGCAGGCAAAGGTGAAGGGATTTGCTGCGACAGCTGAGATGATCATCAGAATGCAAGCTAAGTTAACGGAATTTGCCGAAAAACGTATAGACATTATAGAAAAAGGTTCTATGCCAATTATTAAGGACATTGAAAAATTTTATGAGGAGCTTGGAGATAAAGTAAATGCAGATAACGATGAGTACAATATGGAAAAACTGCCAGCGTTATTAGCAATCTTGGAAAAATATGAGATTGATTCGCCTGCGCATAAGCTGTATCAAAAGCGTATTGAAGACGATATGAGATTGCAGGGTGAGTATTACATGAAGCAATTGGACAATATTGCGATACGTCAGCAACAGGTTATTGATGGCTTTATCAAAAGTAAAAATAGCATTATAGAACAAACAGGTATGCTGACTAAGGAACTGCTGGCGAGCGTACAGAAGCAAACGTTAGAGCTTAGTCAAGGTGGAGAGACAAGCTTAAAGGAAATACAGCAAAAACAGCAAACGCTTTTGTCAGGTCAGAAACCGCTGGCTTTAAGCGAAGGCAAGCAGGATGAAGTAAAAAATGAATAACTTCAATTTTTACACCCGCTCCGCCAACTATGGCAATCGGCTCTCAGAGAAA
>ULRF01074705.1_pt1 | contig 11549 bp, 5 predicted proteins | sample 1955131 | NCBI WGS metagenome assembly ULRF01 (sample SAMEA4835673, study PRJEB28245) | human gut metagenome | biome: gut microbiome; material: fecal sample | place: Denmark | collected 2008
ATAACTTCTCAGTTCGCACGGCTTCCGTCCGAATATCTTCTGAATTCAACTGTCCGCCTGTTCCACCAGATGGGGAAAATTTTCCGCGATAATGCCGCACCGTCCAGCAATCCAATGGGCATCCGTATCGACTCCAAGCGCCGCAAAAAGCTCATGCAGAAGCGGCTGGCGTTGGGGCATAAGCAGGACGATCATTTGCTGGACTATGATGAACAAAGCCTGTAACTTCAAAAGGGCATACCTTGCGTTGCAATCCATGTAGAAAACCGACTATGGAGCGGAAACAAATTTCGGGTCGCAGAAAAAATCTGCGACCCGAAAGAAAAATGTTCAATTCATAACATATGAGGCAATATCAGTAGCGTGATTATTGAAATGCAATGCTGTCGATATTGAGCTTACCATTATTGCCGTTGTCGTAGGCTAAAACAATTGAATTTATCCCTTTATAAAGCTTTAGTATTTTACTAAATGATATTTCACGCCACGCATTCCAATCAGCACTTGAGACAACTGGGAAATGCAGCGTCTGCACAAATTTCCTATTCACATACAGATTCAGTGTCCGGCCACTTGCCTCGCCATTTGCATAGCGGACAATGAGATCATAATATCCTGTCGCTTCACAATTCGCAGTAAATGATGCTTTTGCACCAGCAGTAGACCACGAATCTGTAAATCCGGTTCCGACATATCCACTATGATTGCAGTTGATTTGAACGCCGCCAGAAAGAACCGCGTTTTCTGCTTGCAGCCATGAAGCACTTTTTGGTACTAATGTTAAAGCATCAATATTGATATTCCCGCTATCTCCAGAATCATATTTCAGCATAACGGAGTTGCTTCCACACACGAGCGGCACCCGATAAGAAACCGTTCCCCAAGTATTCCAATCGGACATCGCTACAACGGGAAATATGACCTGCTGAAGTTTGTGCCCGTTCACATATAGGCTCAATGTTTTCTCATCTCGTTGTGCGTTGGCATAGCGGATCTGGAGCGTGTAATCGGTTTCGCGGCTTGATTCGATCTGAAGCGTGGCAGAGGCGCCAATTTGTGTCCACGTATCTGTGAAGCCGCGACCGTGATAACCTTGCTTATCTGTGTTGCATCGTGCGATGCGCAGTATGCCATCCTCGCACTCGAATGTTCGGCCTTTGCTGAAATCTACGGAGAAGTAATCTACGTTGACTTCACCGGTATCCTGTGCATCACGCGCAAGTACAACTGTATTTTTACCAGCATCAAGCGGAATATCAAATGCAAGCATTTCCCATTGACTCCAGTCGGCAGGCGCAACAACAGGCAGCGTAAGCTGACGCACATATGTACCGTTCACATAAAGACTTAAGGTTCGGCTATTAGCCTGACCATTAGCATACCGAAGCATGCCCTTATAAATTCCAGCGTCTTTGCTTGCCACGGAAAACGACAGCGATGCGCCTGTGGAAGAAAAGCCTCCGGCATATCCGATTCCGCTGAAGCCAGTATGTTCGTACTCAATTGGGAGTGAGATGGAACGGTCTGCATACTCCGCTTCATAGACGGAACCAACCGCTTCAACCTGTCCTGCATATCTGTCGCGTGCAGGCCTGCTCTGCACAGCAGAGGTTGAAACCTGATTGAACTGATATGCGAATCGGCCGTCCGGTGCAGTGTCGCCAATATTATAGAACTCCATAATATTACCGCTTTCACCGAAATTGTCAGCCCACTTGAAACGGAAGTGCAGTTCTGCATTGTCCAGTCCTACAGCGCTTCTGGGGATGGCAAGCTGAAGTTCATTTCCGCTTGCATTGAACGGGATAGCTTCAACATCCTCCCACTTCCACGCATTACCGACATTCTTTTGGAGAATGCCCACACTGTCGCTGGATAGTCTCCGATTTAATACATAGTCATACCCATTCCATCCGGTCTGCGCGTTTTGATCTGCGTCAATAAAGAGCGTCATCCAGTTTTCGGAAGCTGGCGTGGTCAAATTATCTACAGTTTTTACATAAAAGTAAAGATTCTCGGCATCGTAAGCCACTTTAAGGGTGTCAAAGTCATTTCGGCCAGATTGATTTACAAGCGTTGTATAGCCGGCATAGGCAAGCTCATTGCGGTGTGTGACATCGCCTACACTGTCATAAAAAGCAGGTTCAACCGTATCCCACTGTGCAAAACTTTCGTTTATGCTGATCGTATGACTTCCATTGGCAGCACCAACTGCCCGCGCCCCCTTGAACAGGCGGATGTAGTGCGCCAGCTTCATATATGCCTCATCACCAAGAAAGCCATCCGACGGTTCAATATCACGGCTGAATTCCGGATTGTATTCATCAACGAAATAATAGTCATTGGCAGAGAGTTTTCTTCCCAGAAAATCCTGCCCCTCAGCTGCGTAATAGTTGGAAGCAACCCATTCGTTCCATGCCGTTACAAAGATAAATTCTGGATCAAGTGAAAGTGCATGCTCCCACTGCTCACGAAAGTTTATCAGTTCAAGCGTGGTTTCCTCCGATACATTTGCAGGCTCTACGCCGCCCGAATAACACTTGCCTTTGTTTGTAGTTGCATGTTGCGCCAAACATACACTGGTTGCTTCCGGTTTGTCAGCAGATTCGTTCCAGCCATAGCCTTGCGGCGTATTGTCCAGCCATGGGAATTGATTTTCACCGCTCTGCCACGCCCAGGACCGACGGAATGTAAAGACATTGCGGTATTGCGCGGAAAGCTGTGTGCTGTTTCCCAACATAAGCGGCTTCCCATCCCACATAAACCAAAGTTCTCTGTATTTTCCGGTAGAATAGAGGTTCTTGTAAAGATATGCGGCCAATTTGTTGGTTCCATCTGTCCCATCGCCTGTATGGAATGCAAACTGCGGTGTATTGAGGCCTTCTTCGCGCATTTGATAAAGTGTATCTACAATTGCCATCCAATATGGAGCAAATGGGAAGCCCGCATTTGACGTATCGAAAATAATTACATCAACGCCTGCATTGTATAACAGTTGCGCATGCCGCCGAATGACATAGGTGTCTATATTTCTGTAGTAATCAAAAATCGGTTTCCCCCAGAAATGGTCTGTATTGACAGGCCCATACGCAGGATCAAAATAATTTTCCTCCAGAAGCCTGGAATTATCATACACCTCGCCCTGCTTCCGCGTTAGAAACAGGTGATAGAAGATACCGACATATTTGTTGCTGCGCGGATTTCCTGCCATTCTATTGTCTGCAACTGCTTCACCAAGCATATCCGTAGCGACCCATGTATCAGGTCGTGTATCGCGTCCCTGCCAATTGGCTGGAAGCGGTTCATAGCTGTATGTGGGGCGCACTGTTTCCTCGGGGACAGTATGCAGAAACGTAAAATAATTCAAAGAAGCTTTCGCAGGATTGTTTTCAAACTTCAGAAAGACGTCATGCACACCGGATGTCGGCGTAATTGGGCAGGACTGCGTTTCCCAGTCCTGCTGCTTCCCGGTTGATACAATGTGCAGGGTTCCAATTACGGGACCATTGATGCTGTCCAAAATGATTTTCAGATCGGCGTGATCCGAAAAATCCGCAACTCGTGCCGAAAAGCCATAGGCGGCATCCGATCCAAAATCGACATTGGCATACTTGAAATATGTGTTTCTCTGCCAGTCAAATACATTCTTTCCACCGCCCGCATCCAAGCAGTTCTCAAGATAATGTGTGGAGCCAAGTCCCAACACAGAAGCGCAGGAAGCTTCAGAATAATTCTCCGCTTGAATCGTCTCATAAGCGTTTATGAACTGCGCAGCGGATACCGGAATTATCATGGATACGAGGAAAAGGCATACCAGGATAAGAGACAATGCTTTTTTCATTTTTATTCCTCCGATTGCTCATATAAGTAGTTTTTAGGTGAAATGACGGGCAAAGGGGATGGGTATCTGTGGAATACAAAGCTTGTACTCGAAAGGAAAGAACTGTAAAATATGGCCTGTGATCGGAAGCAATGACCGGCAGAATCTCCGCGCTCTGCACGGTCAGATCGCGGCTGAGGAACAGATAGTCAAGCTTTCTGTCCGGGCGGTCAGAGGGAAAGGTGGCGGTGGGGCCCTGAATCAGAGCGGCGGTATCGGTCATGCAGGCGCGGATGCTCTGCAGCAGCTCCGCATCCGGCGTCATGTTGAAATCGCCCATTAGAACGCAGCGCTGATCTTCAATCTGCGCAAGAACCGTTTCCTGCGCAAGCACCTGCTCATCCGGGTTCAGCCCGAAATGGGTCACACAGACGGTGAGCGGCTGCGGCGTCCGGACGACGGCCTTTAGCAGACAGCGCGTCTCATAATACCCGGCATATCCGCGTGTCTCCGGATCCGGTATGAGAATGGTCTGCGCCGTCTCGATCGAGTAACGGGACAGCAGCGCATTCCCGTAGGGATTGACACCATCAAACGCGATCGCTTGTGCGAAATAGGCGTGAAATCCCAGCCTTTCGGCCAGAATCTCAGCCTGCGGCAGATAGTCTGCGCCTGCACCCCTGCCGTTGACCTCGTTCAGACCGACGATATCGGCCCCGGACTGCCGGATCACCTGCGCAAACAGATCAAAATCGATCTGCCGCGTCCGGTAATTCAGGCAATGCTGGATGTTGAAGCTCATGACACTGATCTGCATGGCGTTTGCCTCCCTGATCATGTCCGTACAACCACTTCGTGTATCTGTCCGTCGTTCAGAACGGGCAGGAGAGTATCTGCAAGCCGGTTTCCGTCGACTGTGACCTCCGGCTTCCCGCTTCCTGTGTTGGAAATATGAATGTGATACCGGCAGCCGCGAAACGTGCGCGTCAGCGTCAGCTCCTTCCACGCTCCGGGAATGCAGGGCTGCACCCGCAGCCCGCCGTATTCCCGCCGCAGGCCGCAGATGCCCTCATAGAAGCCGCGCAGCGCCCACGCGGATGTGCCGGTAAACCAGCCAAACCAGATCCGCGTGAAGAACGACGGGTGCATGCACCAGCAGTTTACGAACAGATACGGCTCCGCGCCGGTGATGGACACAGGATTGTCCTTACTGTCCGGGATCATCTTGTGGAGCGTGGAAAGCGCCTGCTCCGCCCGGCCAAGCCTGCAGTCAGCCATGATCTTGAATGCGTTGCAGTGATTATACACGCCGCCGTTTTCAAACAGCCCCGGAAGCATGCCGGACATTCTGCCGACATGACTGTCATAGTGCGGGTAGGCGGGCTCACAGAGCTGGATGCCGTATTTTTTGTCCATTTTGTCGATTGCAGTCAGAACTGCGTCCAGCCGGTCTTCCGGTACGACGTCGGCCAGGATCGACCAGACCTGCGGGTTGATATAGATGTTGCCGCCCGTCGGACTGGATTTCGAGCCGACGGGGCCAAATTTGCTGAACGCACGCAAATACCATTCTCCGTCCCAGGCCTTGCGGTTGATCGTCTCGACCAGCGCTGCCCGCTGCTCGAGCAGCTGCAGGGCGTATGCGTTATCACCGAGGAAACGGCTGAGCGCGGCAAGCTCTTTGCATGCCCACGCCATTGCCATGGCCATAAAGACGGATTCCGCCTCCGGATCGTCGATATTCAGCGCGTCGTTCCAGTCGGCGTAGCGGATGCGGGGAATCCCGTGCGCGCCCGCGTCGTTTATCATATACTGCATCGCGCGCTTCAGATGCTCATAGACACCCGCTTCGCCGCCGTCCTGGAACGGCAGCTTTTTTTGCAGGAACGAGGTGTCGCCCGTTTCCTTTACAAGCTCGCAGCATGCAAGGATCAGCCACATATGCGGGTCAGAGTAGAGATTTGGGTCAAGCGTCGGGCCAAAGCCCAGAACAGCGTGGCCATCCTGATACTGGTGGCACAGGCATTCGCTGATCGTCCGCTCCGCCTGCTCCGGCGCAAAATTCAGCTGCGCCATTGCGACCTGCGCATTATCGCGCACGGCCTTTTTTCCGAGCGAACAGAAATCAACCTGCTTCTGCGTCCAGTAATTGAAGATGGAATTGACGCGCACATCTGGCGTCTGCGCGTGCAGCGTGTCATATTTCTGCCGCATTGCGCGCTGCGCCGCTTCCAGCTGTGACTGCGGATCGCGAAAGCTCTCCTGCGCCGCCGCACGCGCGTCCTCCAGCGAGACAGCAAGCCCCGCCGTATAGCAGATCGTCTGCTTCTGACCCGGCAAAAGCGTTACGGTATTCTGCAAAACCGCGCCAAGGCCAAGCACCGTCGTCAGACTGTTGGTGCAGGCTTCCCCTGCAAGCAGTCGTTCCGGACGTGCAGTGGAGCCCATGATGCCAAGAAACCGTTCCAGACAGCCGTCATACGCAGCCGGCGGCAGACTGCTGGCTAAAAAGCCGCTGTAGCGCGGGTGCGGGTTGTGCGGGTTTTTGTTCCATGCGAAAATGCCTTGCAGCTGCCCGTCAAATATCGTCTCCGTACAGTTGAAGGGCACATAATAGGCGGGCTGCTGAAAGCCACCGAGGTCGAACGAGACGAGCGGGAACGCGCTGATCGTGCGCGGCCGGTCTGTCGTGTTGCGAAGACGCAGCAGCCAAACCTCATGATACCCGTGAACCGGAACAAACAGCGTCCACGCGGCTTCAATTCCGAGATTGTCTGTTTCAATCCGGGAGAAGCCCATGGAATGCTCGCAGAAAAGACGGTCAACCGGCTCCATCAGCGGAAATTTTCCGACACTCCAGCATGCTTTGCTTTCTTCGTCTCGCAGATAGAGAAACCGTTCCTCGCGCTCATTCAGAACGGCATGCGTGGCGGTCTGGTCGATATAACGGCTGGTGCCGTGCCCGACATTCGTGACGCTTGCCGTGTACCCATCTGCGTTGAACAGCTGGTTGTACCAGAAGCGATTGCGGTTCGGCTCAAAAATTTCATAGGAAGCATAGTCTGCGGAAAATTGGTTCTTCATCGTTGAATCCCTCCGAAGCATATTGATTCTTCAAAATAGACCTTCGGCGCGCACAGAAGGCCGGTCGGATACAGGCAGTACCGGGAAGCGTCGTCACAGGTGAAGCTGTCCGGCGCGATATAGGGCTGCTTACGCGGGAAGCGGTGCAGCGGCCCGAATGTGTTTCTTCGATTCAAAATCAGTTCGAGTTCCAGCGTCCGCGCCGCGTCAGAATGCAGGGGAATCGGGTCAGAACCCCAGAATACAGTCCGTTCCCCGCCGCAAGCTGCCGCGGTGCAGCTGCCGCCGAAAGCGTCAAGCTGAAGCCAGAATTTCTGATCGGCAGGTACGTCAAACAGATATCGCACCTTGCCGCTGTAGAACGGAAGCCCCTGATAAACAAGATTTCCGATTTTCAGCGTCTGCGGCAGACACCCGATTACCGGTGTTCCGGAACGGAACCAGACGCCAACGTCTCCCAGCAAATACGCCGCTTCCAGTCCGCAGACCTCGGAATACGCTGCAGTCCACTCGATCTGATTTTCGCCCAGCTTCCAGCAAGCTGCCGGAAGTGTGTAGAGGGAAAAGCAGGAATCGACCCAGAAGCCTGCCGCCTTGCAAAGCGAAATGGCCATGCCGTTGACAGTCAGCGTCTGCGCAGGCAGATCCTCCAGCGCCAGCAGAAGCGGCGTCTGTGGAAGCTGCTCACACAAAACGGAGAAGCACAGCCGAATCGGATAGGATGTATCCGGCCCTTTTCGTGCCCATGGCTGGAGCATTTCGCCGCTTCGCTGCTCCATGCCCAGCCGCCCGCGCAGCGTGCGGTCGAGCTTCAGAATTTCATCCTGCGCACAGAGCAGTTCTTCGTCCAGCCAGAGTGCCGCCCGATCCAGCGGCAGCACGTTCGGCTCATTGAGACGGAAACCGGCAGGGGAGCGAAGGAAGACCGGCTCGGTCTGCGGCGGAAGGGGAAGGGGAGGGAGCGCACGCTGTTCGCGGCAAAGGCGCACTGTGCGCACCGCACCCGGTGCAAGGCTGACCGAAACGCAGTTGTTTCGCACCGGGAGCGCATATACAGCCCCGTCCCGGCAGTCCCACAATTCAGCGTATAAGCCGTCGGGGATGCGAACCGGGACATCGTGCAGCGTCCGGCTCATGCTTTTATTCCACAAAAATGCAAATATACAGTCATCCGTCTGCCGCATCTGCAAATAGATCTCTGCGGCAGCGTTGTCATCCATAATTCTGACCGATTGCGGCTGCGCGCGGAAATAGCGCAGCACATCCGATTTGCGCAGTGGAAGTCTTATGCCTGCTGCCGCAAGCGAAGCGCATTCGGAGAATGCTTCTCCGGCGATATAGCGCGGTGGTGTGCCGATCCAGACAAGCTCGCCGCCCGCTGCGGAGAAGCTCCGCAAAAGCTGCAGTGTCGATGCGCGGATACAGGTACAGCCGCAGATCACGACCCGTCGGTAGCGCATCTGCCCAACGCGGAGCGCAGCGGGCTGCGCGGCATCGACTGCGGCATGTGCGGCCAGAATGCCCTCGTCGCCATAGTCAAAGTCGGTCTGCGTCTGCATCAGCCAATGGAACAACTGCCGGAACTGCCGTTCCAGCCTTTTCATGGCCGGTTCGGCGGCGTCCAGACCATTTACCCAGCCGGGATGGATCTGGTACCAGAGGCTTTCGACCGGATGTAGCACCAGCGTCCGGCAGACCGGCGTTCCCTGCGAGATAAGCAGGCCGAGCCGCGAGAGCTTCGCTTCCAGTGCGGCATGTTCCCGGTACCACGTCGCCTGATGCAGGAACGACCCCGGATAATCCCGTTTTGCCTGCCCCTGCATGGTATACCACGCCAGATGCGGGCAGCGCACATTGATGCCCAGAAGCGTCTGCCAGTTTGCAATGTACTTGTAATCCCGGAACGTCATCTGCCAGCCCGTCGCGCCGAACAACTCCGAAAGCTTTTTCGTCTTCCCAAACTGCCTCGCAGCAGACTCCAGCTGCTTGACGGCCCACGGCGTAAAATTGAACGCCGTCAGATTGTCGATCCCCGGCTCGTCCAGGTATTCATAGCACCGCATCATCGAGCCGGTCGGGACGGCCTGCGCGCTCAGACTGTCCTCATGCAGAAAATGTCCCGTCGTCTTTAAGCCGTTTTCCTGCGCCCAGCGCCGGACAGGCTGCAAAAAACGCGTCATAAACAGCGTCTGCAGCAGCTCCATGTACTGCCACTTCAGCTTTGAAACCGGCTTCCCGCGCAGAAGCAGAAACAACTCCGGCAGACGCGGCAGCAGCGGCTCGCCATAGGCCGCCTCAAACGCCTCCGGCAGATTGTCCGTCCACGGGAGCGACCAGCGGCGTTCTTCACCGGGGTCGGAAAAATCGGAAAACACCATCCCCCGGTGCGGCTCGTCGGTAAAAACGCCGCGGATGGAGGAAAACTCCGTGCAGCGTGCGGCATACTGCCGGTGCGTTACGTCCAGAAAGCGCTCCGTCGCGGCAAGGCTCAGCCGGTCAGAGTCCGTAAAGCCGTTATAAACACTCTGCGGCTGCATGGTGTGGACGCGGAAGACCAGCTTCGTTTCGCCGGGCTGCAGCCGGTCAAAGCTGCGGTAGCCCGGCGAAAGGGAAAGCCCATCGATCCGCGCGGCAAACACCGCAAGCGGCGGCTCCGAAGAATCCGCCGCTTCATTCAGCGTCAGGGTCAGATATTTGCGTCGGAACGGCGGCTCCTTTGTCACAAGACCGCCCGCGCAGCCGCTGGGCCAGCGATCCTCGTCGTAGATCCATGGCTCCATGCCGAGTTCCTGCGCCCTTTTTATGCAGGCATCCGTCAGTCGGAACCAGTCTTCGCCCAGATACTCCGTCTGCAGGCCAGTGCGCGAGTGCATGAAAAAGCCGCCGAAGCCCATTTCATGCAGCACGTCGATCTGCCGCAGGAGCTCCTGCTCCTCCAGCTTTCCGTTCCACGCCCAAAAGGGCTTGCCGCGATAGGCGGCGGAGGGATTATGAAATTCCTGTTCCAGCGTTTTCATAGACAAGTTCAATCTCAGGCGGAGCCTGCACGGCGGTCCGGATGCTGCCGTCCGGCAGGCGCTTGTGTTCCAGTTTGATCACGCCGAACGGCGTCGGATAGCTGCCCTTTGCCCAATCCAGTCCGTCCAGATGCGGGCAAACGCGGATTTTCTTACAGCCGGGCTCCAGAATCTCCACGCCCAGCACGAACCGCGTCAGCCATGCGGTCGGCCCGCTTGCCCAGCCGTGACAGAGACTGTGGCGGAAGCCGCGGTAGCAGTGCTTTCCATAGGTCGCGTGAACGTCAATCTCGCTCGCGCGGGGAAGCCGGTCGATGGGCGCAGCGTTTTCCATCCACCGAAGATCAAAGTCCTCCCAGAAGGTCGTTGCGCCGAGCCGGAGCATGCCGCCCCAGTATGCGCGGAGCATGTCGAGCGCGCCCGCATAGTCCTGTGCCGCAGCCTGCGCCAGCAGCACATAATAGCCCATGAAGCAGCACAGTCCGGCGGCGCCGCCCTTTTTCAGAATGGTCTCGTTTGCGTCAGCTGCATCGAGAAGCCCTGCCAGCGCGGCCAGTGCTGCGGCCTGTTTGGATGCACAATGCTCCGGGCGGTATTGCAGCAGACGGGTACAGTCGGACTCTGCCTGCTGGGCAAGTGCTTCCTCGCCAAGCGCACGGAAGATCCGGCTGCTTGCCCGCGCCGCAAGAATGTGCAGCGCCTGGATCCCCATGTCGACTGCTGCGGGATCACCCTTCGTCGGCCAGTCCAGAAACCGATTTTCCAGCGTACAGTCCTTTCCGTCCGGACCGATATGCGCGGACAGATTTTCCGTCAGCTTTTTGAGATAGGGCAGTTGCCGGGCCAGATACGCCCGGTCGCCGAACTGCATATAGTAATCATGCTGAATGACGATCCACCACATGGAATAGGTCGGGATATCGTTCATCCACTGATCGGCAGGTGTCTGCGACGTTACCAGATCCAGACTGTCACGGATGACCTGCTGGTCGCCGAAGACGGCCTGGATGGTAGAGAGTTCTGGGTGCAGATCTCCGATCCATACCAGCCGGTCGCGCTTGACGCCGTCCCAGATATACTGCTGCATATTAAGATGGACGGTATAAGCGCCGGTCTCCCAGATCCGGTTCAAAAGCGGGTCGCTGCAGGAGAAGCTTCCGAGATACGGAATATCGCGGTATAGAAGGATCGCCTTTGCTGCACAGAACTGCATACCGGCACCCTCTGTCAGCAGGTCAATGCGGACAAAGCGGAAGCCGGTCTCGCCGACGGGTGTCATGCTGAGCTGCCGGACAGAAATCGTCCAGTCGCGGCAGGCGTGGTCGTTCGTTGCGCCGCTGGGGCCACCCGGCTCGCTCATTGCTTCTGTCGCGGATTCGCCGAACCGGATGCGCAGCCGCACTTCTTCCGCGCCGCACAGCGTACCGACACTGAGCATCAGCCCGCCTGCGAGCTCCTTTCCATAGTCCAGCAGAATGGAGGCGGCAGCGCCGTCGTTTGTGAGCGTGCAGCAGTCGGAATTGTGAAGCCCGACCTGTACCGAGCGGTTTTCCAGCAGCGCTTTACTGCCGGAAACGCGCCCGGCTTCCCATATCACCGCCGTGGGCGTCAGATAGACGCGGCGGCGC
>ULRF01034696.1_pt1 | contig 11515 bp, 10 predicted proteins | sample 1955131 | NCBI WGS metagenome assembly ULRF01 (sample SAMEA4835673, study PRJEB28245) | human gut metagenome | biome: gut microbiome; material: fecal sample | place: Denmark | collected 2008
AAAAAGTAAAAAAAACATCCCCTTATCCTCATTCACAGAAATCCGTGAGATTTCCCCTCACAAAGGAACCCACAATCCTCCGTGAGATTTCCCACCCACAAAGAAAACCTGTGGGATCTGTGAGATCTGTGTGAGGCTCGGAGTCGAATAAGCCCACAAGCCTCCGTGAGATTTCCCATCCACAAAGAAAACCTGTGGGATTTGTGAGATCTGTGTGAGGCTCGGAGTCAAATAAGCCCACAAGTCTCCGTGAGATTTCCCAACCACAAAGAAAAACCTGTGGGATCTGTGAGATCTGTGTGAGGCTCGGAGTCGAATAAGCCCACAAGCCTCCGTGAGATTTTCCATCCACAAAGAAAAACCTGTGGGATCTGTGAGATCTGTGTGAGGCTCGGTACCAGGAGGCAGGGGGGGAGACAATGAATAAGCGCAATGATTGAAGGTGTGATTTTTGATTATGGCGGCACGATTGACAGTCGCGGTGTGCATTGGAGCTGGGTAATCTGGGACGGTTACCAGAAAGCAGGTGTGAATGTGTCGCTGGAGCAGTTCCGTGAGACGTATGTGATGGCAGAGCGTGAGCTTGCCAAGGTGCGCCACATTCTTCCTAACGACAATTTCCACGATTTACTCGTGAAGAAGATGGACATTGAGTTTGGCTATCTTGTGGAGCAAGGACTGGTGGATGCCGCTGAGGCTCCCGAAAAGGCGAGAGCGGTGGTGCAATACTGCTACGAACAGGCGCGTGAGTGTATCGAGGAAGCCCGACCAGTGCTGGAGGCGTTGAGCGCAAAATATCCGATGATGCTGGTGAGCAATTTCTATGGCAATGTGGACAGTGTGCTCCGTGATTTTGATGTGCGCCGCTATTTCAAGGGTGTGATTGAGAGTGCTGTGGTGGGTGTGAGAAAGCCTAACCCAACGCTTTTCCGCCTCGGTGTGGACGCACTCGAACTGCCTGCCGAAAACATTATGGTGATTGGCGACAGCCTTACGAAAGACATTCTCCCTGCTGAAAGTTTGGGCTGCAAAACGCTTTGGATCAAGGCTCGTGGCTGGACCGACAAGGAAGACGACACCGTGCGCCCCGACATTATCGCGGCACTCCCTGAAGTGCTTACCCGAATAGGATAAAAGCCGATTTGGGATTATTTTTTCACGCGGTCGGGGTTTTGGGCGATGAATGATTTCCACGACTTCGGACCGCGCGCAAACACCGGTTTCTGGCTCTCGTAGTAGTGGCAAAGCGCCGCAGCGAGGGCATCGGTAGCGTCGAGGAATTTAGGCATATCCTCCTGGGCGATGTTGAGTGTGCGCTGAAGCATGGTATATACCTGCTCCTTGCTGGCGGCACCGTTGCCCGTGATGGCTTGTTTTATTTTTCGTGGTTCGTATTCAGTGATAGGGATTTCGCGATTGAGTGCGGCTGCCATTGCCACGCCCTGTGCGCGCCCTAATTTCAGCATCGACTGCACATTTTTACCGAAAAACGGCGCTTCGATAGCCATCTCATCGGGCAGATATTGCGCGATAAGACTTGTCACACGCTCGAAAATGTGGTGCAAGCGCATGTAGTGGTCCTCCATGGCGTTGAGTTTCAGCACACCCATGGCAATGAGCAACGGCGTTTTGCCCTTGATGCCAAGAATGCCGTAACCCATCACATTCGTGCCAGGGTCGATGCCGATGATAATTTTATCGTGTTCGAGTTCAGTCATTGTTATTTAATGTCGATCACGTCCATCATAGTGGTAAATCCTACCACGCTGTTGCCGAAGTGGGTGGAGATGCGTGCTGAGAGCGTTTTACCAGTGCCAAGACACCATTTTTGGAGTTCTTTCACCGATTCGGCTTGCATTTGCAGCGCATAACTCATGCCGCCATCGTGTGCGCTTCCCATCACACGGGTGAGGATAGGGTTGTTCATAATGCCGTCGGCAGTTGCCATAGGCACATATTGCAGGCGAATGTAGTCGAGAAACATTCTCTCAACCTCGTCGCTAACGTGAAAAGTGGTGTTGTAGATAATCATAACGGCTACAAAGTTACTCAATTTTTCTCATTTATCACCTTATTATAATATGTGGTGATCGATAACAAAACCAAGAAAGCACTCGCTGTGACGGTAAAATGCCTCTTAATTAACCCCTGATTTAACATCAAACGACGTGTGGTGATATTTTGTATTTGTGATAAATTGTTAAGTATCAATTTGTTGTGCGCTGATTAGGCGGACGTGAAGTATCACGTCCCTACTGTGATTGTATTTTATTAGGTGTGGAAAATTAAGGATTTTAACGATTGTGTGTTAAATTTTTATTGGTGTTTGTTAAAATAGAATAAAAGCATTAATTTTGTGGAGTATTTATAGAATTAGGTGTTTTCGCCCATAATGCGAATGAATAAAAATATCCGATTTATCGATATCCGAGGTTATTATAATTACCTTGGTGCTCATAAGTCGTATATATATGGTGCAATTTGTGCAAAAGGAAAAATGATGCGCTGCCTCTACTGATGAGGTGGCGTGTGTTGTTTATTACTATAGGCTTTTATATATCCAGAACTATTTCATTTTTTATTAATAAATTTACCTAAGTTTTATGCTTAAAAAAATCAAGTTTTTGTCACTCGTTGTAATGCTGTTTGCAGCATTTGCGATGAATGCACAGGTAACTACCTCGGCTATGTCGGGTCTTGTTACCGACGAGAACAATGAGACCATGATTGGTGCTACGGTTACTGCCGTTCACACACCATCTGGTACTAAGTACAATGCTGTGTCTAACGTGGATGGTCGTTTCTCCATCCAAGGTATGCGTACTGGTGGCCCTTACCGTGTGGAAGTGTCATACGTAGGCTACAAGACCAAGACTATTGAAGGCATTACACTTGCACTTGGTGAAACCACCAATGTGCCTGTGCGCATGAGCAACGACGCTACTCAACTGAGCGAAGTTGTGGTTACTGCTATTGGCACAAAGTTTACCGCTGAAAAGACCGGTGCTTCAACCAACATCAGCAGTGCACAGATTTCAAGCCTTCCTACTGTGAGCCACAGCATCACTGAGCTCACTCGCCTTTCACCTTACGGTGGTAACGGCATGAGCATCGCTGGTAGCGACGGCCGTATGGCTAACTTCACTGTTGACGGTTCGAACTTCAACAACGACTTCGGTTTGACCGACAAGCTTCCTGGTGGTGGCAACCCTATCTCTCTCGAAGCTATCGAAGAAATGCAAGTTGTGGTTTCTCCATTCGACGTTCGTCAGTCTAACTTCATCGGTGGTGGTGTGAACGCCATTACCAAGAGTGGTACTAACACCGTGAAGGGTAGTGTTTACATGTATCACCGCAACGAAAACATGCGTGGCGATGCTGTTGACCGTGTGCAAATTCCAAGCGCGCGCGACAAAGACCAAACCACTACTTGGGGTGCAACCCTCGGTGGTCCAATCGTGAAGGACAAATTGTTCTTCTTCGTGTCTGGTGAAATGCAAAAGATTCCTACTGTCGTGAACCGCTGGCGTGCTTCTGACAACGGTGTGGGCAATGCCGACACTTACACCTCTCGCACCACTAACGCCGACTTGCAACGCGTGAGTGAATTTGTTTTGAACAAGTATGGCTACAATACTGGTTCATGGACCAACTGGCCAGCCGACGAAACCAACTACAAGTTGCTTGCTAAAATCGACTGGAACATCACCGACATGCACCACTTGAGCCTCCGTTACACTTATGTGAAGAACCGCTTCTGGAACACTCCTAACGCTACTTCTATGGACGGTGGCACACGCTCTGCTTACGGTCGTGTATCTCAATACTCAATGTCGTTCGCTAACTCAATGTACGGCATGGACAACATCGTTCACTCATTAGCTGCTGAACTCAACAGCCGCTTGAACGACAAGATGTTTAACAACTTCCGTATCACCTTCGACAAGAAGGACGATATCCGCTCTTCTGAATCTGCTGAATTCCCATTCATCGACATTCTCGATGGCTCTGGCGAAAACAACAACTACATGGCTCTCGGTTATGAGCTCTTTACTTGGAACAACGGCGTTCACAACACCGTATGGCAAGTTAAGGACGACTTCACTTACTTCTTTGGCAACCACAAACTCACTGCTGGTGTATTCTACGAACACCAAATGGCCGACAACTCATATATGCGTAACGGTACAGGTTACTACCGCTACAACAGCGTTGACGACTTCATCAATGGTGCTGCTCCTGAAATCGTATGTTTGACCTACGGTTACGGTGGTGAAACTAATCCTGCTGCTCGTGTACGTTTCCACAAGCCAGGCTTCCTTATCAGCGACGAATTCAACCCAAGCGAACGCCTCAAACTCACTATGGGTATCCGCTTCGACGGTATGTTCTTCAACAATGCCGACTTGATGACCAACCAGGCTATCTACGACATCGCTTACACTGATGGCAAGGGCAACGAACGCCACATCGATACTGGCAAGTGGCCAGGTACTGGTATCACCGTTTCTCCACGTGTAGGTTTCACTTGGGACGTGCTTGGCGACAAGACCCTCAAGCTCCGTGGTGGTTCAGGTTTGTTCATGGGCCGCTCTCCACTGGTGTTCTTCACCAACATGCCTACCAACAGTGGTATGGTTCAATACCAAGCTCAACTCAGCGCAAAGAAGAATGTTGACATGAGCCAATTCGCAGGTGGTCTGGTTGTGAACAGCGAAGGCCGTCCTACTATCGACGCTCTCCGCTCTAAGCTCATCGCTATGGGCTATCCTGAAAACATCAGTCCAGACAAGGGTACACTTCCTGCAACCATTTCTGCTGTGAGCCCTGACTTCAAGATGCCACAAGTGTGGAAAACCACTTTGGCTGTTGACTACAAGCTCCCAGTTTCATTCCCAATGCAAGTGACAGTGGAAGGTATCTTCGACAAGAACGTGAACGCTGCTTGCATCAGCGACTGGTCAATTCCTTCAGCTGGTGGCTTCGCTCGCTTCAACGGTGCCGACAACCGTCCTATCTATCCTGCCGGCTTCCGTAACAACCTCGCTGCTTTCGTGCTCGAAAACACTCACAAGGGTTACTACTGGAGTGCTAACGTGATGGTTACTGCTCGTCCAGCAGAATGGATCAACTTGATGGCTTCTTACACTCACCAAGTGCGTAAGGAAATCACCGGTATGCCAGGTTCAAATGCTGAATCAGCATTCACCTACGTTCCTACATCTGAAGGTCCTAACCACATCAAGCTCCACAACTCTCAATACTTGACTCCAGACCGTTTCGTGGCTTCAATGCAGATCAACGACAAGTGCAACAACCACTACTCATTCATCTACGAAACCTGGCGTGGTGGCTACAACTATTCTTACATGACTGTTAACGACATGAACGGCGATGGTTACAACTACGACGCTATTTATGTTCCTACCGATGCTGAAGTGGAAAGCGGCGCATTCCGTTTCGTTTCTCAAGACGACCAAGACCGCTTCATGGGCTTCTTGCACAACAACAAGAGCTTGAGCAAATACCAAGGCAAGTATGCAGAAGGCTACAGCGTTTACAACCCATGGGTTCACCGTGTTGACTTCAGCTACAAGCACGACTTCAAGCTCAACATTGGCTCAACTAAGCACACCCTCCAATTGGGTATCGATATCAAGAACCTTCTCAACCTCTTCAACTCAAGCTGGGGTGTGAGCAAGACTCTCAACAGCGCAATCGGTGAAGATGCTCGTATCCTCAAGTATGAAGGCGTAGACGCACAAGGTGTTGCTACATTCTCAACTCCTTCGGCTATCAATGCCGATACTAAGTTGTTCACTCCACTCCACGCTCTTGGTCAGTGCTGGAACATGGGTATCACCGTTAAGTATATCTTCAACTAATTCAACAGTCAATTACAACTATGAACTATAAATTTTTATTTACAGCAGTTGTTGCCCTCATGAGCATGATGTTTGTGAGCTGTAGCGACGACGATGCTACCTTCTTGAATGAGATTCGCGTATCTCAATCATACGTGGCTATTGACAAGAATGGTGGTGAAGTTTCAATCGACATCGCAGCTACCGACAGCTGGTCGATCGACGACGCTAAGATTCCTGAATGGCTCGAAGTTTCTCCACGTTCTGGCGAAGCTGGCAATGGCAAAATCACTTTCAAGGCAGCTGCCTACGAAGGTGGTCGCGAGTGCGAACTCATTATCAACTGCGCTGGCAAGGCTCAGCACATCAATGTGATTCAAGGCCTCATGAAAGTGGAAAATGCTACTTGTGCTCAAGTGATCGCTGGTCCTGACAGCAAGACTTACCGCGTGACTGGTACTTGTACAGGTATCTACAACACCAAATACGGTAACTGGTACCTCACCGACGAAACCGGCACTATCACTATCTACGGTACTCTCGACAAGAAGGGTAAAAAAGAAAACTTCTCAAGCCTCGGCATTGAAGTGGGTGATATCGTGACCGTGGAGGGGCCTAAGAAGACTTTCGGTTCTACTATCGAACTCGTTGACGTGACCGTGGTGAAGATTGTGAAATCACTCATCAAGGTGGTTGAAACCGACCCAGCTGATGCTACCGCTCCACTCGAAGGTGGTGAAGTGAAATTCAACCTCGAATGTAAGGGCAACGGCGTGAGCGTGGAAATTCCTGAAAATGCCAAGGAATGGCTCTCTATCGTTCGCATCTCTGGCGGCGCTACTCCTGAAGTAGTGTTCAAGGCAGCTCCTAACGCAGGTGGCGACCGTAGCGCAGAAATCACTTTCAAGACCTACGACGCTAAGGGTGCTGAATACACCGCAGTGGCTACTTTGAACCAAAAGGGCGCTATCATCGCTGCTTCTGTAGCACAATTTAAGGCAGCTGAAGTGGGCGACAGCCAATACCGCCTCACAGGTGTGGTGACCAAACTTGATGCTAAGGGCAACCCATACATTCGCGACTACAGTGATATGGAACCAGTGCTCGTTTACCGTCCACAAGGCTTCACCGGCAAGGTGGGCGACATCATCACCGTGGTTGGCAAGCGCGCTGAATACAAGGGCGTGGCTCAAGTGGCTAACGGCGTGGTTGAAGACATCAAGGTTGTAACCGAAGTATCTATTGCCGACTTCCTCGCTAAGGAAGACAACAGCAATGTTTACTACATGGTTACTGGTACAGTAGATGAAATCAAGAACGCTGTCTATGGCAACATGAACATCAAGGGCGCAGACGGCAGCACTCTCTACCTCTATGGTACTCACCCAGGTTGGGGCGCTACTGGCGATGCAGCTAAGAACTTCCTCGCTACCATCGGTCTCGCAGTTGGTGATAAGATTACTGTGATTGGTGCTAAGACTTCATACAATGGCGCTACTCAGATGAAGAACGCTATCTACTTCTCACACACCAAGGCACAATAATTGCCCTCTCACAGAGATAACAATTATCTCTAAATAACTCCAGCCAGCCTACACCACCACGGTGCAGGCTGGCTTTTTTTGCGCGCCATCGCCTGATGGGCATTTACCAGGGATTTACCCCAATGCTAAGCATTGGGGTGGTGGGGGCTGGGTTAAATAGGATTATTTGCGCTGATTTGTGCTGATGTGGTGAAAAAGTGGTGTGAAATTTTGTGGATATGGAAAAAAGTAGTACCTTTGCACTCGGGTAAGTCCTACACGGCCAGCTCCCTTAGAATCCCCCAGGTCTTGACCGAAGCAAGGGTATTTGGTTGTAGCGGTGCGATGTAGATCGCTTGCCCTTTTTTGTGTCCATAACTACTATTTTTTATATATTCCAGACCCGAACAGATACTCTCTGCGTTCGGGTTTCTTTTTTATATATGCCAGGATTTGGGCTCTGTGGATAAATACAGGGGCGACTGAAACAAAAAACATAAAAAACAGCCTTTTGGCGATGCCAGTGCTTCGCACCTGTCGTTAGTGATGTGGCATGTCTGATTTCAAGCAAACCACATAAATCGCAAACCAAAGGGACGGTTCTTTTGGTTTGTGGTTTGAGGCTGAGGCTTGAATCAGCCACACCACATCACCAACGCCGCCCTCGCCAGCGAGGTCGGTGGCATCGCCAAAAGGATAAAAGCCGCTCGCCTTCGGCGAAACACCAAACCCCGTAGAGACGTGATACTTCATATCCGCCCATAATTGTGGTACCATATTGAATATCAGTTATTTGGAGCGGACGCGAAGTATCGCGTCCCTACCATGCAAAATCGTTTTGGAAGATACACCTCCTTCCGTGAAATCATTTTATTATCAGGGGTTTTTCGCCGTGAAAGGGCGAACGGTTTTTATCCTTGGAGCAATGTGGTGAGCCCTCGTAAGAGGGTGGCGGAGGGATTGTGTGGTTGGCGGCATGGACTGACGCAAAGCGCACAGTCGCACCGCCAAATGCGAAGCATTCCACGTTGCTTCAAGGCTGTTTTTTATGTTTTTGTTTTTGGTCTCATTCACAATCGGAGACAATGCGTAATCTATCTCCTGGACTTTTTCCACTGAGCCGAAAAAATAAGCGAAAATGCTAAGCATTTTCGTTGTGGTGATGGATTATTTTTTTGTGGTGGGGGCGGGCTTTGGCCATGAGGCGGTGGAGAGGGGGATGGTGTAGTAGATGCTCATGGTGAAGCCGAACGATTTGCTGCGGTCGCCGTAGCCGGGAATGAACCACGGCTTAGCCTGTGGGTTCTTTTTCTCGGAAAATATGCCACGGTAGCGTGCTTGCCAGCCCATGGCGAGGTTGCGCCAAAGCGTGACGCGGAGTCCGGCAAGAAATTCGCCCCACAGTGCGTGCGAACTCTGCCCTTTCAGCTCAAATGGTACGGTCTCACCCCAATAGTGGTCGGTGTAGTTCACATCGGTCACATCGTATTTAAATGTGGAGTAGCCCATTCGAACACCGGCGTAGGCTTGATATTTGGGGTCGTTTTTGAATGTGAAATTATAGTTGGCGCCTAATTTGAAGTAGGGTGCGAGTTTGCCTTTGTAGGTGAAATTCATGTCATCGGGCGTGTTGTTGGCAAACCCAACGCCGATTTCCACCTCAGGTTGCAGGCGGTTCCACATATTCAGGGAGGCACTGATGCCGAAGTTGCCGTATTTCTGCCCAAACGCCATCATTATCGCATCGCCCATAGCCACACCGAAAGTAGCTTGCGTGAGCAGCGGATAGCGTGGATATACACGGCGCAGCGAGTCTCTGCGCAGTTCCTCCTTCGCCGATGTGGTGTCGCCGTCGAGATAGCGTTGCACCACTTCCTCCTTCGTGCCTTTTGCCGGACGGAGAATGGTGTTGGTGTTGGGCTTCACAGGCGTGATGCGGCGTTGCTCATTGGTCTGTGCAACAGCCGTGCTTGCCGTGAGCGCAAGTGCGAGAATGATATGGAGTGTGGATAATTTCATCGCATAAAGATTCTGAACGTTTTGGCATTGTCGTTGGTGACCATCGGCTTCACGAGCGCCACCGAGTCGATGGCGTGGCGTGTGTAGCTGTAGTCTGAAATCTCAAAATTGAGCATTGCGCCGCAATCCACGCTCGCAAATGCCGGTTGCGAGTTGTAGCGCACCGTGATGGTGTCGGCAGGCGCATTCTCCACGTTGTAGTTAAGTTCAAACTGGCACATGTCGGTGGAAGGGCGCAGCGGCAGATAGATTTCGCTAACCGACTGCTTGTCGACGAAAATGCTGTCGCCGGGCGCACCGATACCACGCACGCTAAGGTTGGTGATGCTCACGGCGGTGGTGCCCTTGAAGAACGCCGCAACAGGCAGACTCGAACGGTTGTCGATGCAACCGTCGCCACTGCAACCGCTCAACGCCGCCGAAGCCAGTAGCGCCAGCGCACCAAATGCCAGATGTGGAAACTTGATTATCATTTTTTGATTTCTTCAGAAATTTCGTACACGTTACGGTCGGCAGAGTGGCGAATGATGAGTTCGCCGAGGAAACCGCACAGGAAGAGTTGCACGCCCAAAATCATACACACGAGAGAGAGGTAGAAGTAGGGCGATTGGGTCACGAGCATGGGGTGGTTGCCAGCGTAGAGGTTGTAGAGTTTGATGCCACCCACCAGCATCACGGCGATGAGACCGAAGAAGAACATCAGCGAACCGAGCAAGCCGAAGAAGTGCATAGGCTTCTTGCCAAACTTGGTTTGGAACCACAGGGTGAGCAAGTCGAGGTAGCCGTTCACAAAGCGGTCGAGACCGAACTTGGTCACGCCATATTTGCGAGCCTGGTGGTGCACCACGCGCTCACCGATTTTGGTGTAGCCGGCATTCTTAGCCAAGTAAGGAATGTAGCGGTGCATGTCGCCATACACCTCAATGTGCTTCACCACCTCGCGGCGATAAGCCTTCAAACCGCAGTTGAAGTCGTGAAGATTGTGAATGCCGCTCACCTTGCGCGCTGTGGCGTTGAACAGTTTGGTGGGAATAGTTTTGGTTTTGGGGTCGTAACGCTTCTTTTTCCAGCCGCTCACCAAATCGTAGCCCTCCTCGGTAATCATCTTGTAGAGGTGTGGAATTTCGTCGGGGCTGTCCTGCAAGTCGGCGTCCATGGTGATGACCACATCGCCTTGCACACGCTCAAAACCAGTATTGAGGGCTGGTGACTTGCCGTAGTTGCGGCGGAAACTCACGCCCTTGATATTTTCGTTTTTCTCATGAAGTTCCTTAACCACTTCCCACGAGTTGTCGGTGCTGCCGTCGTTGATCATCAGCACCTCGTAGGTGAAGTTGTTTTCTTTCATCACGCGCTCAATCCATTCTGCCAATTCGGGCAGCGATTCGGCTTCGTTATACAGTGGAACTACTACTGAAATATCCATATCGTAAAGTTTATAATATATTTAATCGTTGTTTTTAAAAATGCTTTGTTAGTTGCGCTTGCCAAAGATTTTGATGATTGCCGAGAGAAAGGCGCTGAGCAGCGAGCCGGCAAACGAACAAAACCAAAATCCCGTGAGTGCCAAGTCGATGCTGCGAGGTGCACCCTGCTTTTCGATTACCATGCGGAGCGTGGTCACCACCTCCTGCATACCGTCGGCAAAGCGTTCGGGAGTGGCTTCGTATTGGGTGATGATGTGCTGCGCCTGCTCATAGAAGAAATTCGGGCGCAGATACTCCATCACAGCCCAACTCACGCCACATGCAATGAGCGAGCCGCACATGAAAATGAGAATCCCCATCATCCAAAGGTTGGAAAACGATGTTCTGCCTTCTTCGGCATTGTATCGCTTTTTCAACCATCGGTAGATGATGAAAGGTGTGGCGAGTACCATAGCCAAGGCAAACGCCGAGAGGGCGATGTGCTTATCGGAGAAAATAAATGCCGAAGCCATCGCAGAGAGGTAGATGCCAAAAGGCGCTCCCCATTCTGCCGCTTGCTTAAAAAGACTCTTTTGGTGCCCCATACGATGAATTGTTTGTAACGTACAAAGTTAGGAATTATTCTCCACATTCACAATATTATCCCAAATCGGTCATTAGGCCGTATGAGGATTTTTAGATT
>ULRF01059358.1_pt1 | contig 11433 bp, 7 predicted proteins | sample 1955131 | NCBI WGS metagenome assembly ULRF01 (sample SAMEA4835673, study PRJEB28245) | human gut metagenome | biome: gut microbiome; material: fecal sample | place: Denmark | collected 2008
CACCTCCATCCTCAGAAGACCTCGGTTGAACCTTGCCGTCACATTTTCAGGATCCAATCCTATCGCATAGTCGAAATCAGCCATCGCCCCGAAATAATCCTCCAAATTATATTTAAGATACGCCCTGTTTATAAACAGCCCCGCCTCCTTCGGCGAAAGTTTGACCGCCGCATCCAAATCTTTCACCGCAGCTTCGCAATCCTTACTTTTCCCATAATGTATATCCGCCCTCATAAGGTATGCTTCAATCGTGTTGGCATTCAGCTCCAAACATTTGTCAAGGTCGGGCAGTGCCGCCAACGAATCTTTTTCGGCCAGACACAACTGCGCACGTCCGAGATAGCCTTTGTCGTATTTCGGAAACTTCTGCAACAACTCGTCATATGCCGCATGCGAGTCGCCAAACTCCCCGGCGTTCTGCAACGCTATTGCCTTATTAAGCATAAACACCTTATTCTCAGGCAAGAACTCCAATCCTTTATCATAATCCTTCACCGCATCGAGATATTTTCCCGTCTGCAACCTCGACAAAGCCCTAACCTCATAGGCGTCCACAACAAACGGATTGCGGTCGATAGCCATCGTGCAATCCGCCTCCGCGCCACTATAGTCTTCAAGATAGAATTTGGCAAGTCCTCTAAAAAAATACGGATCGGCAAGATAAGGCTTAACCTTTATCACTTGGTTGAAGTATTGTATTGAAAGAAGATAGTCCTCAAAATAAAGCGCATTTCTACCAATTGTCAGCAACCGCTCCGTGTTTAATTGGCAAACGCCAGTCAAAGAGGTCACCGACAATATTAAAATCAATAAAAAACTTCGTATATACCTATAATTGTTCATAATAATATCCAGATTGACTGCAAATGTAATCCAAAATCGCCAATAAATGCGTATCTTTGCAAGAGAAGATAGCAGGCTGTTTGTGTTTTTTATTATTTCATTCGACAATTTATAGACCCTTATATGGAGAAACTACAACACATTGTGATAATCGGAGGCGGTTTTGCCGGACTCAATTTGGCAAAGGAACTTGACAAGAATAAATTCAGAGTCACCATTTTGGACAAAAACAATTTTCATAGTTTTCCACCGCTTTTCTATCAAATAGCATCTTCCGGACTTGAGCCGAGCAGCATATCCTTCCCGTTCCGTCGGGAAATGAGACGTCTCAAAAATACCAATTACCACTTCGGCGAGGTTTTGGAAATCGACAGCAAGAACTCAACCGTCCGCACGCAATTTGAGACAATCAAATATGACAAATTGGTAATCGCTTCCGGAACGACCAACAACTTCTTCAACCAGCCGGAACTGAAGGAAAAAGTGCACACGCTCAAATCCACCGCTGAGGCTATACGCCTGCGCAACGAAATTCTCGACCGACTTGAACGCGCTTGCATCACCACCGACCGCGAACGCAGACGCCAACTGTTAAGTTTTGTCGTTGTGGGCGGCGGACCTTCTGGCGTTGAGGTTGCCGGCGCGCTCGGCGAGATGAAACGATATATCCTAAACAAAGAGTATCCCGAAATCGACATTGACGATGTCAGAGTGATTCTGATTGAGGGCACTGACCGCTTTCTCCGCACAATGAGCGAAAGAGCGTCACACGATGCAAAAGTCTACTTGGGGCATCTCATGATTGAGACCAGGCTAAACTGTATGATGAAGTCGTATGAAAACAATGTACTTCACCTGTCGACCGGCGAGGAAATCTATTGCGAGACGCTGATTTGGACAGCAGGTATCACAGGCAATAAAATCAATGGCATCTGCGATGATTCAATCACCCGCGGAAACCGCTACATTGTTGGCTCAAACTGCAAAATAAAGGGATACGACAACATCTATGCCCTTGGCGACATCGCCTATCTGGAAGACGAGACGCATCCCAACGGATACCCACAAGTGGCACAGGTTGCAATACAACAAGCAAAACATCTTGCCAAGCGGCTCAACACCGGAGCCGACACGGCGTTTAAATATGTCGACAAAGGCTCTATGGCTACAATTGGACGAAATCGCGCAGTGTGCGATTTGAAGTTTGCATATCTCTACGGACGTCCTGCATGGGCGACATGGATGTTCATCCATCTCATATCGATACTCGGCATGAGAAACAAGGTCAACGTATTGATAAATTGGGTTTGGGCATATTTGTTCTACACCACATCATTGCGTTTGCTTATACGCCCTGTTAAATATCCCATCAGAAAACATTGGATTGATGAATAAATTTATGAATATCAAATACAGCTTATCCGCCATCCTCCTTTCCTCATCTATGCTTTTTGGGGCGGAGGCATTCTGCGAGACTCCAGAATCCGGAGTCAGACAATCCAATAGGGTTGCCTACAGCACATCTGCCAACACTCAAGTTTCCGGCAGCCGCATCTATGGCGAATGGATAATTCTATCCGCCAACGGAAGAGATATGAATCTGCGCGACTCCGCGCCTTACATTGACATAAACGCCTCCGACGGCAGAATCTATGGTGATGTGGGAGGAAATGTTGTCAATGCGTGCTTCGAGATTCCGGAGAGAGGCCACATCTCGGTGACCGAGATAGAAATGACTCATCTACCAAGTGCATATATCCGCGAAGAGGACGATATAAAAACCGGATTGGGCGCTGCCTGCTCATACACTATAACTAAAAAGAAGAACGACATTTATTATCTCGACCTCCTCGACAAGCGCGGAAATATTGTTGTCCATGCCAAACGCCACAATGCCGACGTCATGACAGGAATGTGGAGAATAGACAAAATCAACGGCAATGAAATCGAAGACAGCAATCTTGAAATTGTTGTCGATGTTCCGGAATTGAAGATTCATGGCAAAACCGGTTGCAACATTTTCAACGGCGACATCGGATTGGACCGCAACAAAGACTGGTTCATACAGTTCCAAAACATCATTGTCTCCAGAATGAAGTGTGAAGACAGCAAGATGGCTGTTGAACGCGACTTTATGGTTGCATTGGAAGAGACGGAAATCATAAAGCGTGAAAACGGAGGGAAGACAATACGTCTCCTTGACAGAAACAAAAAAGAGGTTTTACTCCTCAAACGCATTCAACAATAAAACGCAACAATGGACTTCAAAATTGAATCTGCATACAAACCGACAGGCGACCAACCGCAGGCCATTGAGGAATTGTGCAACGGGCTTAAGAACGGAGCCGACTACCAAACCCTTCTGGGCGTCACTGGTTCCGGCAAGACCTTCACGATGGCAAACGTAATCGAACGAGTCAATCGTCCGACTTTGATTTTGTCGCACAACAAAACGCTTGCCGCCCAGTTGTATGCTGAATTCAAATCGTTTTTCCCAAAAAACGCTGTCCATTATTTCGTTTCCTACTACGACTACTACCAACCCGAGGCATACATTCCATCGTCCGACAAATATATCGAGAAGGACTTGATGATAAACGACGAGATAGACCGTTTGCGTCTTGCCGCAACAACAGCTCTATTGTCGGGCAGACGCGATGTGGTTATCGTTTCATCCGTGTCGTGTCTGTACGGCATTGGCAATCCGGAGGACTTCGACAAGAACGTAGTAGAAATAAAAGTGGGACAAAAAATAGCCCGCAACGTCTTTCTACGCAACCTTGTCGACTCGCTCTACTCCCGGACAGAGATAGAGCTGGGTCGCGGGCAGTTTCGTGTTAAAGGAGACACTGTCGACCTGTATCTGGCATATGAGGAAATCATAATACGCATCATCTTCTGGGGCGATGAAATCGAATCCATATCATCGCTCAATCCGGAAACGATGGAAACGGAACTACAGCTTGAAGGATATAAGATTTTCCCGGCAAACATCTTTGTTTCCACAAAAGAACGCACAGCATCAGCCATACACCAAATTGAGTTGGATTTGGGCAAACAAGTCGACATGTTCCGCAACGAAGGCCGTGAGGTCGAGGCCAAACGGCTTTACGAACGTGTGACCTACGACTTGGAGATGATGCGGGAAGTGGGCTATTGCTCCGGCATAGAAAACTATTCCAGATATTTCGACGGGCGTCTGCCAGGCGTGCGTCCATTCTGCCTGCTTGACTATTTTCCAAAAGATTTCTTGACAATAATCGACGAAAGCCACGTCACGATCCCACAGATTCGCGCCATGTACGGAGGCGACATTTCAAGGAAGATGAACCTTGTCGAATACGGCTTCAGGCTGCCTGCGGCAATCGACAACCGTCCGCTGAAATTCGAGGAATTCGAGGAAGCCACGCATCAGACTATATATGTCAGCGCCACTCCAGCAGAATATGAATTGAACAAATCTGAGGGCGTGATTGTAGAACAATTAATCCGCCCGACAGGATTGCTCGACCCAAAAATTCTTGTTCGTCCGTCAAAGGGTCAGATTGACGATCTTCTCGAGGAGATTCATCTGCGCATTGAGCGCAATGAGCGCGTGCTGGTGACAACTTTGACAAAACGCATGGCGGAAGAGCTGTCCAGCTACCTCACCAAACTCGACATCAACTGCGCATATATCCATTCAGACGTTGACACTATGGACCGCATTCAGATTCTCGACAATTTGCGAGCTGGAGAAATTGATGTGCTCATAGGCGTAAACCTGCTCCGTGAGGGACTGGACCTTCCGGAAGTGTCGCTGGTTGCAATAATCGACGCCGACAAAGAAGGCTTCCTTCGCTCACACCGTTCGCTGACACAGACCGTAGGACGCGCCGCACGAAACCTTAACGGTACAGTTATAATGTATGCCGACAAAATTACAGAATCCATGCAGCTGACAATCGACGAGACGGAACGCCGCAGGGCAATACAACTTCAATACAACGAAGAGCATGGAATCACCCCTCAGGCAATTGTCAAAGAGCGCATCCGCGTTGTCGGAGTCGACAAGAAGGAGGAGTCGGAAAACAAGCAAAAGAAGCCTATTCCTAAAAAGGCGACATCAAGCATTTACGACATTGACTCCTTACATCATATCGCCGCCGATCCGGTCGTTGCATACATGTCGAAAGACAATCTCGAAAAAGCAATCGAGAAAACGAAAGCCGATATGGTTGCCGCCGCAAAGAATATGGACTTCATCACCGCCGCTCAATTACGGGATGAGATGATTCGACTCGAGGACAAACTAAACGAGATGAAATGACAGAACAATCACCACATAAACAAAACAAACCCCTTTGGCTGCCTACAACCAAAAAGGAAATTGAACGGCTGGGATGGAACCACATCGACGTGATTCTATTCTCCGGCGACGCATATATCGACCATCCGTCAATGGGCTGCGCTGTCTTGGGACGCATCCTCGAGCACGAAGGCTACAATGTGGCAATCGTGCCTCAACCGAACTGGCAAGACGACCTGCGCGACTTTAAAAAGCTTGGAGCCCCACGACTGTTTTTCGGTGTTTCCGCCGGCGCAATGGACTCCATGGTTAACCACTATACCGCTGCGCGCAGACGACGCAGCGACGACGCCTATACCCCCAACGGACGTCATGGCGCACGCCCCGACTATCCGACAATCGTCTACACTCAGATTCTGAAACGCCTGTTTCCCGACATCCCTGTTGTTGTAGGAGGCATTGAGGCTTCGCTACGCCGCGTGTCGCACTACGATTATTGGGCAGACCGGCTGCGTCCTTCAATTCTTACGGAATGCGGAGCCGACATGCTCATATACGGCATGGGCGAACGTCCCATTGTCGAACTATGCAAACGATTGGAGAACGGAAGCAACATCCACGACATTGACGACATTCGCCAAACTGTCGTTTTGAAGAAAAACAGCGACATTCCGAAACAATCCGAGACAGACGTTGTGCTGCATTCTTTCGAGCAATGTCTGAAGAGCAAAAAACATCAGGCCGAAAACTTCAAGCATATCGAAATAGAGTCCAACCGTTGGAACGGCAACACCATTTGGCAAGCCACAGGCAATGTGGCGGTAAAGGTCAACCCCATGTATCCACCAATGACACAAGCGGAAATGGACAAGTCGTTCGACCTGCCCTACACCAGAATGCCACATCCCCGCTACAACGGGAAAAGGATTCCCGCCTATGAGATGATCCGGCATTCCATCAACATGCACCGCGGATGCTTCGGCGGTTGTGCATTCTGCACCATTTCTGCACATCAAGGCAAATTCATCTCGTCCCGAAGTCAGAAATCAATTGTCGACGAGGCTAAAGTGGTTGCACAGATGTCGGACTTCAAAGGTTACATCTCCGACCTTGGCGGGCCATCGGCAAACATGTACGACATGCACGGCCACGACCTTGACATTTGCAAGAAATGCCAACGCCCGTCGTGTCTGCACCCTGCCCCTTGCAAAAATCTCAACAACGACCACCAACGTCTGCTTGAGGTATACCATGCCGTCGACAGTCTGCCAGGAATCAAGAAATCGTTCATCGGCAGCGGTGTGCGCTACGACCTTGCATTTGCAGAAAACCGCAATGCCAAAGTAAACCAATCGAACCGAAGATATCTGGAGGAACTGATTGTAAAGCACGTTTCCGGACGGCTGAAAGTAGCGCCCGAACACACATCCGACACCGTGCTGAACTGCATGCGCAAACCGTCATTCAATTTGTTCCGTAAGTTCAACAAACTTTTTGATGAGCTCAATGTAAAATACGGACTACGGCAGCAACTGATTCCTTACTTCATTTCCTCGCATCCGGCATGCAGGGAGACAGACATGGCTGAGCTTGCCGCCATCACCAAGAAACTGAACTTTCACCTGGAACAGGTGCAGGACTTCACTCCAACACCCATGACTTTGGCATCTGAAATCTACTACACGGGCTACCACCCATACACGCTGCAGCCCGTGTTTACAGCCAAAACGCCAAAAGAAAAAGAAGCTCAGCGTCAATACTTCTTCTGGTATAAAAAAGAGTTTGCCGCCGACATCCGCCGGTCGCTGATTCGCCTGGGAAGAAAAGATCTCATCGCCGAGCTTTTCGGTTCACAACGTCAATACGAAAGCAAATTTCAGAACAACAAACATAAAAAGAATTTTTAAATGAACTTTAACAAGACAATCATGGCAGCTTCCATCTTAGCCGTCGCATCGACGGTTGCAAACGAAGCGACAGGCGCGGAAATAATCTCGCGTCCGGATTTCAAAGTTGTCGACGGAAAGATGACTCCAGAGCTCATGGAGGCATTCGGCCGCGTAACCGACCCACAAGTTTCCCCCGACAAGAAAAAGATTCTCTACAACGTCGAGTTCATCAGCCTTAAGGCCGACAAGGGCAACAAGGAATTGTGGACAATGAACATTGACGGAAGCAATCCTCAAAAAATCACCAACACCGCCGAAAGCGAGGTTGGCGCTGTTTGGATCAAAAACGGCACAAAGATTGCATTCCTCTCATCCACCGACGACGGAATGCAGCTTTTCACTATGGATCCAAACGGAGAAAACCGCAAACAAATTTCCAATGTTGAAAAAGGCATCGACGGTTTCTTGTTCTCCCCCGACGAGACAAAGATTCTGCTCATCCGCAACATCAAATATGGCAAAGCGTCGACCGACGTGTATCCTGACCTTGACAAAGCCGATGTGAAAATTGTCGACGACCTGATGTATAAACACTGGGACCACTGGGTTACCGAAATTCCGCACCCATTTATTGGCAACGTGTCGGAAAACGGAATCTCCGACATTGTAGACATCATGGAGGGCGAGCCTTATGAATGCCCGATGCTTCCGTTCGGTGGCACGGAATCATTCTCCTGGTCTCCTGATTCAAAAACAATCGCCTACTCTTCTCGCAAGAAGACTGGCATGGGATACAGTCTCTCCACAAATTCCGACATTTATCTGTACAATCTCGAGACTAAAGAGACCAAGAACCTCACCGAGGGAATGATGGGCTACGACACAAACCCTACATTCTCTCCCAAAGGCGACAAACTCGCATGGTTGTCAATGGAACACGACGGATATGAGTCAGACAAGAACCGCATATTCGTCCTCGACATCAAGACGGGCGTAAAAACCGACCTCACAGAAAACTGGGACTACACAGCCCTTTCGATAGCGTGGAATCCAAACGGCAAGGCAATCTATTTCATCGCCCCATACCACGGACCGTCACCGATTTTCTCAATCGACGTCAAGACCAAGAAGGTTGAAACAATCGCCGACCAGATGTGCGACTATGCAACTCTTGCTCCTGTAGATGAGAAAAGAGTGGTTGCCCTGCGCCACTCATTGGAGTATCCTAACGAAATCTTCATTGTCGACAAGAAAAGCGACAAGCAATTGACAAACGTCAACACCGACCTCCTCAACCAACTCTCTCCTGTAACAGTGGAGAAAGTGATGGTGCCTACAACCGACGGCAAAGAGATGCTTACATGGGTAGTGCTCCCTCCGAACTTTGACCCCAACAAGAAATACCCAGCCCTTCTTTACTGTCAAGGTGGTCCGCAACAGGCAGTGAGCCAATTCTGGAGCTACCGTTGGAACTTCCGTCTGATGGCATCGCAAGGCTATATCGTCATTGCGCCAAACCGTCGTGGTCTTCCAGGATTCGGCACAGAATGGAACGCACAGATTTCAGGTAACTATGGTGGTCAGAACATGAAGGACTACCTTTCGGCTGTCGACTATGTAAAACAACGTCCATATGTTGACGCCGACCATATCGGTGCCACAGGCGCAAGTTATGGCGGATTCTCCGTTTATTGGCTTGCCGGACATCACGACAACCGTTTCGCCGCGCTCTTTGCCCATGCCGGTATTTTCAACGCTGAGTCACAATATCTTGAAACTGAAGAGATGTGGTTTGCAAATTGGGATCTTGGAGGAGCATTTTGGGACAAAAACAACGCCGTCGCACAGCGCACGTATGCCAACTCACCGCACAAGGCCGTTGACAAATGGACCGCTCCAATCATGATTTCTGTGGGAGAAAAGGACTATCGCATTCTTGCCTCGCAAGGAATGATGGCATTCAACGCTGCTAAACTTCGAGGCATTCCTACGCGCATGCTTGTCTATCCAAACGAGAACCACTGGATTCTCAAGCCTCAGAACGCTCTTTTGTGGCAACGCGAATTCTTCGGCTGGTTTGACAAATGGCTTAAAACTGACAAATAGTCAACACACAGCATTGCATTTAACGGCGAAGGTGTCAATCCACCTCCGCCGTTTTTCTTTTGGCACAAATTTTGCCAAATCGTTTATATATACTTACCAATAAACTTAAACGATTATGTATTTTATACTATTCATCGCAATCGCAGTGGCAAGTTATGCCGTGCAGGCTTCTCTTAAAAGCAAATTCAGCACCTATTCGAAAACGCCTTTAAGCAACGGAATGACGGGCGCTCAAGTAGCGGAAAAAATGCTGCGCGACAATGGCATCAACAACGTGAAAGTAACACAGATAGAGGGACAACTGACCGATCATTACAACCCAGCCACATTGACCGTCAATCTTAGCCGCAACGTGTACTACGGCAGCAGCGTGGCAGCGGCGGCCGTTGCCGCCCACGAATGCGGCCACGCCGTGCAGCACGCCACGAAATATTCTTTTCTTCAACTGCGGTCCAACCTCGTGCCTGCGGTTAGTTTTGCATCAAACGTAATGCCGTGGATACTGCTTGCAGGAATTGTGCTTCTCAACATCTTCCCCGGGCTTCTGTTGTTCGGCATCGGCTTGTATGCACTCACCACACTGTTCTCCTTCGTGACACTCCCTGTTGAAATCAATGCCAGCCAGCGGGCTATGGCATGGTTAAGCAACGCGGGTATCACATACGGGCAAACCACAGCGCAGGCAAAAGACGCGCTGAAATCAGCCGCCTACACCTACGTTGTCGCAGCTCTCGCAAGTCTTGCCACGCTTATCTACTACATTTTCATTTTTCTTGGGCGTCGCGACTAATATGCGCCTACGGCATAGCCGGCAAGCGACAAATTAGTCCAAATTGATATGAAAAACAAATTATTTGCACTACTTTTGTGCAACGATTTAAAGATTATATAAAAATGGCACAGAAACCATCCATACCAAAAGGAACGCGCGACTTCTCCCCTGCGGAGATGGCAAAGCGTAATTACATATTCGACACAATCAAACAAGTTTTCGCACTTCACGGATTCCGACAGATTGAAACCCCGGCGATGGAGAATCTCTCCACCTTAATGGGCAAATACGGAGAAGAAGGCGATAAACTGCTTTTCAAAATACTCAACTCCGGAGACTTCCTCAAGAACGCATCGGACGAACAACTGCTTGACCGCAACTGTCCACGATTGACATCCGCTCTCTGCGAAAAGGGGTTGCGCTACGACCTTACGGTGCCATTTGCCCGCTTCGTGGTTCAACACCGCGGCGAACTGCAATTCCCGTTCAAGCGATTCCAGATTCAGCCAGTATGGCGCGCCGACCGCCCTCAAAAAGGACGCTATCGCGAATTCTATCAATGTGACGCCGACGTTATCGGCACCGACTCTCTGCTCAACGAGATTGACTTGCTGCAGATTATCGACGACGTATTCCAACGCTTCGGCATAAACATCACCATAAAGCTCAACAACCGCAAGGTGTTGTCGGGCATTGCCGAAGTCATCGGCGAGCCAGACAAGATTGTCGACATCACTGTGGCTATCGACAAAATCGACAAAATCGGCATCGACAATGTCAATGCCGAGCTTATTGAGAAAGGCATTAGCCAGGCCGCTGTCGACCAGCTGCAGCCATTGCTTACGCTTTCAGGTTCAAACAACGAGAAACTTGAGAGTCTGGAACAGTTGCTTGCCACTTCAGAAATCGGCAAAAAGGGTATTGAGGAACTGCGTTTCGTAATCGGTCAGACTGATGAAATCGGCATCAACGCCACTTTGGAACTTGACGTGTCGCTGGCACGCGGTTTGAATTACTACACCGGCACAATCATCGAAGTGAAAGCCAATGACGTGCAAATCGGCAGCATCACCGGCGGCGGACGCTACGACAACCTTACCGGTGTGTTCGGACTTCCAGGCGTGTCGGGCGTGGGCATTTCTTTCGGCGCAGACCGCATCTACGACGTGCTCAACCAGCTCAACCTATACCCAACAGGCACACAGGCTGGGACAACAGTGTTCTTCGTAAACTTCGGAGACAAAGAGGCAGCGGCTTCGCTCAAACATATCAAATCACTGCGTGCCGCCGGCATCTCTTGCGAGTTGTATCCAGAAACTGCCAAGATGAAAAAACAGATGGGATATGCCAACGACAACCACATCCCTTACGTGGCAATCATCGGCGAGACAGAATTGGAAAAAAGCACCGTCACACTGAAATGTATGGAAACTGGCGAGCAAGAAGAATTGACCATTCAGCAGATCATCGACAAGCTTAAATAGCCTCTACCCAATAGCTCAAAACAGAATGTCGACAATAAAAATTTTATTGTC
>ULRF01034929.1_pt1 | contig 11394 bp, 10 predicted proteins | sample 1955131 | NCBI WGS metagenome assembly ULRF01 (sample SAMEA4835673, study PRJEB28245) | human gut metagenome | biome: gut microbiome; material: fecal sample | place: Denmark | collected 2008
GTTGCACAATTATATTTCCTTGATTATAAAAGAGATACCATTGCCTAATGTATTGTAGATTCCTGTATGAAAGCCCTTTCATATCTGGAAACTCCGCCATAAGTTCACGGCTCAATTCTTTGAGCCAGCCATCGCCCCAAGATGCAGATTTCTGCTTTTCACAGATGTCTGCACCCATACGCCAATAAAGGCGGAGCAATTCTGTGTTAACCTTGATTGCCGCCTTAACCTGTGCATGGCGTATATCTTTCTTCAACTGCGAAACCCAACTTTTGAACTCGCTGTTTCCTGCCAATGTCATATTTCCTGCCATATTATATGTCTTTTTTAATGATCGATTTGAGCATTTCCGTATTCACTTTGGCAAATCCATATTATTGATTTCGTCAAGTCTTTTCTGGTCAAGCACGCCCGAATCCCAAAGTTCATTCAGAGATTCATCCATTTTCTTTGAATAATAAGAATACAACAATTCCTTCAATTCTTCCAAACCTTGCTGAGAATCATCTACTTGAAACATTTGCAAGAGGTGAACTTGTGTACTATTCAATACCGTTGCTGCCATAACCTTTACATTAAAACGTTCTACATTTTTCTGCAAATTTACATTTTTCCTTTGAAAACGCAAAGAAAAAGCCCAAAAACTTGCAGAAAAGAGAAATATTTCATATATTTGCAGAAGAAAAGCTGCACTCGGCAATTTGAAAGCAAGCTTTCATTGCACTCGTTTGCATTTTCTTTGCAGAAGAAAAGCTGCACTCGGCAATTTGAAAGCAGCTTTCATTGCGCTCGTTTGCATTACAAACATTTTAAATTATATAATTATGTTAGGAACTGAACTTCCGCATGTGGTTCAGGCACGGGCTGAAGGCCCAGAAGCTCCTAGCCCAGGGTAACACCCTGGGTATAAGCGCAATCCGCCTTGCGCCCTGTAGGGGCAAAAGCCTTAAAAAAAAGGATATTAAGAATGAAAACAAGGGAAGGCGAGAAACCAGCACCACGATGGCAGCGATGTAGATATCTATGTAGAAATGCCCCCTAAGTTTTTCCTGATAGTCCGTCTGAAAGCATACCTTGAAGCCCTTCTGGGCTGCCCTGTCGATATTATCCGAAAGCACCAGCACCTCAATCCCTTCCTGCTCAAGGAAATTGAGAGAGATGGGATTGAAGTAATAGCGGAGAGATAGATGCGATAAACTACCTTATCCTATATTCATCAAATTACGCAATGAGACGATAGTTTTCGTCTCGCACTCAGCAACTTCCTTGAAACCGAATTCAAAGCTATGGTAATCAGTTAGCGAGAGGACTAAAACCAGTTTATCATCCTTTATTCTCAGTCTTGAATTTGTCACCCGATAATATCCTTCAGATGCATTCTCAACTATAAACATAAAATAGTCGATAGAATCTATCTTGAACATACCTTTATTGATGTCCAGAGGGATTTCTATAGAGAGCCTATTATGCTCATAATCATCATAAGCATCCCTATCGACAGCTAATACAAATACGTTTTCAGTATCATATACCAGGCCTTTTTGAGGGATAGAATTTTTTACATGCTCATAAACACTATCTTCTAACAAAATTTCTCTGAGATGCCTTTCCAACAGGTCGCATTGAATGATATCATCCTCATTCTCTTTGGCAGCTGGCAACAGAGGGAAAGCACCGATATTCACTTTTCTAATGCTCTGATAAAAATAACGCCCATAGATTTCATCTCCTATCACTCTACCAGGGAAAAGAATATAACCACCTATAATTTCCTTAGCAGAAGGACGGACTTCTGTCTTCATTGAATAATAGATGGCGTCACGATAACGATGCATCTGATTAATGGCATCAGGCAGTGGATAATCGGCAACATCTATGCTGACGCCCTCATCCAGTTCGCCATCCCTGGCATCATCCTGAACCCTGTATTTGGCATCATAAAGATAAGTAAGGACAAATCCGTCTTTCTTTTTTATTGTCACAACGATATCAGGGCGCTGCTCAGTTGTCGTTGTCGAGAATTCCTTGGTTCGTCGGTTATAAGTATGCTGGTACTCCAGGCAAACCTTATCTCCATTCTTTACGTTATCGAACTCAATAACATGCGTCATCTCGCTCTTTACGATTGTGTTGAGCATTTTACTTTTATCCTCGCGCACATGATTATTCGGTTTCTGCAAATCCAGTCCAAGCACCTTCGCTATAAGCCGCTTCATTACCAGGAAACACCATATTTCATAGAGTTCCCAAATTTGCTTCATGCCAATATCTGTCTTACCATCAATAAGTTCGAGTGAATTTTTGAGCATTAACCACGCCTTGTATATCTTGCTGTAGCCCATACGCTGCTGCAAGATTGCACTCTCCTGACGGAAGCCTTCGAATTCTCCAACCTTCTGGAAGAAAGGGGAAGTTTCCAGACGTTTGAACTGCCTCTGATAGTCCTCCAGTAATTGGCGTTCCTCTGCATCCATGACATTAGGAAGAGCACCCAGCTCGCTGAATACCTCTCGGAATTTCTTTCCCAGGACATGAAGAGTATACTTTACAAACCGGTTTTCCCGAGTGTTTATGGTATTCTCAGTCTGTTCGTATCTGAAATAATGCATTTCGGCATCTTGCCCCATATTTCTGTAGCGTTCCTCTTCCCGCTGGCTCCATCTGCGTATTCTTTCAGGACGTGCATGATACGTTTTGCGTACAGGCTTATTGTTAGGACGTGACATTACAAACCTTACGTTTCTGAAATACTCGTCCACTACGCTCCTGAATATACTGAGCCAAATGATATGATTATTCTTGACACTGCGCTGAAGAGCAAAGCTGCTGAAAGTCAATGTCAGATAATCATATATATAGTTCTCATACTCCTGGTTGATGAGAGCCATAATCTGCTGCAAGTCGTTTTTGGTATCCAACTTAGGTGATGCCACATACAGCTCCAGCTTCTCATGATGCAGAAGTCCGTCTGTATCCCAATAGTCAAAAGCAAAAGAAAACTTTCCCGGGGAGTTCAGAAAGTCGATGTCACCCACCAGAATACCAGAGTCGGAAGACGAAGAATAAAACTTAAAGTTTTCACCAATACTCTTCAACTGATGACGTACATGAGGATACTGTTTCTCTATGGATATATCCAGTCCTTGCTTGAACTCTACAGCAAACTGATACTTACATGTTTCGAACAGGACAGGCCACAACTGCGGCCATTCTTCACAAGGCACAATCTCATCATTCTGCGCAACAAGCTCATTCTTTCCTGCCGGTAAATCCCGTAATTTCAACGTGCCCTTACGGCTCGAAGAATAGGCGCAATAAGTCTGTGCGGCACTTCTTACACGTCGCACAAACCTATCCCATGCATAATTGACAGATGCCGTACTGACCGTAATCAGGTAGTCTGGGCACTCAAACTTCAATACATCCATATCCTTATCTTAATTCCAGAAACTGGTAAAACCACTATGGTCTTTACCAAAGCGGTCTATCATAAATTCTATTTTTTCTAAACTTTGGTTCCAGTTGTTCTTATCAGCTCTGGCAGCCAACTTTACCAAGCATGCGTCACACTTTTCATAATCACCTTCTATACGAGGTAAGACCTTCTGCATTAAGATATTATCAAATATTGAGTTCAAATCAGTATTGATCTGCACACCATCTTTTTTCTCTTCTTCTCCCATCAGTTCAGCTATTTTCTTTTTAGCACGATAGAGCAGGATTGTCTCATTCAGTATTCGGTAACTAATCTTGAAAGGAGTGCCTTTCAAATCAGAATTTATACTATTGATAAAGTCGATGATTTTGCTCTTATCTTCTTCTGACAGTTCAAAACGGCCATTCACCAGCATCTCGGTAGCACGTACCTCATCGCTGATAAACAGTTCACCCTTCCGATAATTCTTTACATAGCCAAGCATGGCATCTGTCTTAAAGTAAGATTGGTCAAAATCTTCAACAATCGTCTCAAAAGTCATGGCTCTGTCGATTACCTTTCTTGAGAATGAATTGGTAGTATCATCCATGTTGACGGTACCTATGATGATTACGTTCTGCGGAATAGTCAAACCATCACGCTTCAGTTCATCTACCAGCCAGCTCTGCTCGAAGAAATCGGATTCATCCTCTTCAGCTTTCTTTATCTTCGCCGTAAATTCCGTTACATCCTTAACCTCGATGGTAGGTTTCAGACCAAGTTCCAGGAATATATTGAAATCATCCCCATAGCTGCTGTCATTGAAAACACTGGCAGGCACAATTGCGTCTGTAACAACAGAGCCATCCTTCTTGCGTTTTCTTGATTCTATGACGCTGAGGAAATCAGCAAAATACTCCTCTACAGGCGCAAGATTCATCTCATCAAGACAGACAAAGAAAGGAACTTTCGGATGGTGTTTTGCCTTTACCAGAAAACGCATGAAATCTGTTACATAATAGTTTCTGTTCACAGACGAACGGAATCCGGTAATATCAGTTGCATCATGCCAGTTAGGCTTTACGCTGACAAGGAGATAATTGCCAGGCGAAGTTTCAGAGGTATTCAACACGCCGTCACACGGACATGTTGCAAAGGCCAGGCTCTTGACAAGCAAACTCTTTCCTGTTCCTGAGAAACCGCCCAAGATAAGGAATGGCTTGGTCTTAATGGCAGCCATGTAGGCGTAAACTCGGGCATCAAGCTCAACGTCGTCTGATGATGGCTCTACAGAAGATGCACTCTGAGACTGTCCAGATGCCACATTCGAATCTTCTATCTGCGGTAGATTTCTCATTTGATTTTGCAGGTCCTGTACATCCTTACCAATTAAAGCCGTAAAGTGCAATTCCTCCTGTCCTGCTATATCAATGTCATAGATAACCCAAGGTGTAGAAGATGAGATTCCTAACTTTTTCTCTGCTTCCTTAAAGAAATCTTCGTTCGATATATTTCCATATTTCAACTTTGGTGTGTACTTAATCTGCAATCTGCCGCTATGAGCCTCGGCCCTATCACGTATGATTGCCAACACAAAAGATGCAGGAATCTGAACCTTGTTTACATACACTTTGTCGAACACAGAGACCAACATCGGTTCAGATGTTGCTCCATCAAAACCAGTGTTACCATAGTAAATCTTTGATCCTTTACCAATAGGCAAGGAAAAATCATGAGTATTTATGGTAACACACTTATGCATCATACCGATAACAATATTAGAAGCCACATCTTTTTTAATGAGATGTAACTTCTTTGTGTCCTGATTAACAATAGCAGTACCCCAAGATGGGCAGCCAGAACAATTAAAAGCTAAAGAAAAATCATCTATTCTCATAATCCAGACTATTTATCAATTAAAGATAACCATTTCTCTTTTCTCTCGGCAGAATCATGATATGATTCACTATACTCCTTATTCACTATTACAGCTTTAAAGTGAAGTTCGTCGAGATTACATACATTCATTTCATATATGAACCAGCATGATTCCCAATTCAATCCTAATTTCTTTCTGGCAATGCGGAAGAACTCGGCATTTGACAGCTTCTCGCCATCAAAATTATACGTTATCTTATCAGAATACTTTATTGAGCGCCTTCCTGAATGACTTGCGCTTAACTCCTTTATAAGTACCATGATAAAAGGATAATCAATGCTTATTCCGTTAATATAAACCTTTCTAAACACGCCAGCAAGATGACACTCTTCAAAGTTTGAAGCATATGTCCACCTTTACCTAAAGGCAGGCATACGTGATGAAGATTGACTGAATTATATAGCATACCAACCAATATTTCCTCACATCCTTCAACAGTAAATTTGTAGTCAGGCTTAGACTGGCCTAGTTCGGTTCCCCAAGATGGTGTTCCACCACCTTTATCAATATAGGAGCCAAAGGATAAAGTACTTAAATTTAACTTCATAACTGTTTGAATATATGCGTTAACAATCTACCAACCAAATTCACGTCCCAACCATTGCCAGCACGTTTTGACAATTGGGTGTACGACTGTCCGTCAAAATTAATCTCACACTCTTTCAGGTCGCGGGAAATCCGGAATCCCATAAGCCTGAACTGTTCATGTACAGACATCTTGCGTACTATCTCCTTGCCATCTTTAGGAACCTCAACAACTCGTAAGCTGTTGTGCTCTGGCTGGGTAATCGTTATACAATAACCGTCCAGCTTGATTTTCTTATTATATACATCAAAGCATAAAGGCGCTTGAACTTTAAAGGAATCAATGTTATGTTTAACCTTAAGATGGGCAATCTGAGCGTCACTCAGGTATAGTTTTTTCTCTGGATGTATATCCAGGAAATCAGCCATTTTTTTGTCAGACTCCACCTTTTCAGGTTCCATACTGAAATTCTCTGGCAAGCCACCCAATCGAGCAAACATCCAAAGTCTTTCTCTATTCTGCGGAATACCATAATCTTTAGAATTCAGAACCGCTTTTGACAAAGGATTTTCACCATATCCCATTTCTCTCAAATCCTTGACCAACTGGTCATGTATAGGCTGGAACTTACCATGTGTAAAACCTTTAACGTTTTCGAGAAACAGATATTTCGGCTTCTTCACCTTACAGATGCGGATAATATGTCCTAGCATAGCGCCACGCCCATATGGATCTTCAGTTCCCATCTGCATACCAGCAGAAGAGAAAGGCTGACATGGGAAACCACCCATAAACATATCGAAGTCAGGTAAATCTTCAGGATTTATCTTCGTTATATCTCCCCAATTTTTTAATGGGTTCCCATTTTTGTCTTTATGGTTTGCATCAAATAAAGCAGCAGCATATTTGTCAAACTCCGAGTATCCGACTACTTCATAGTCTATATTCGGGATGTTTTCTTTCAAACGTTTCAAACCATATGATGCACCACCATATCCGGCAAAGCCTTCAAATACTCTAATCTTCATGTCTATAATATATTAAACCACATCGTGGCAAAAATGTTCGTAATGTTGAGCCAACAAGTCTCGATTAGGCAAGAATCTTCTTGGCAAAACTATCTTTTTATGATTAAACCCTAAGATGTATTCCCTAGTTTCCTCAGGAACCCCTCCAGGTCTTTCTCCGAAAAACTTATCGGATATCAATATCTCGTAATCAGGTGAAATCCCTATCAGATTTTCATCATAGGCTTTATGGAATAAAGAATTCAGACAAAGTCCGTTTTCCGGATTTGTACGATTTGCTTCATCTTGTTTCCATCCTACGATATGACTAGCCTGCAACAACAGGGGATTTTTCAAGCCTGTTATACAGCAACTTTGATTATATGACGCCAGAACAGTTTCCCTAAAGAAATCCTGATTTATGCGTCTTTTAATTTCTTGTATTCGTTCCTCACCAGCAGGCAAGTCATGCAAATCTATTGAAAGAGATTCCTCTAGTCCTTTATTCCTAAGGGAAGCTAAAATAAGTTCAGCATCATAGGCCAATTTTTCCCAATTGCCATAATACTTCTTCCATACAACCTCATCTAACTTAGCCGTATGAGCTAGGCCTCCCACGCCTCTACTTTTCATTTTAGGGTCAAAACTGGCCAAATTACCGACTTTTCTTACTACGGCATCAGCAGTTCTTCCTATTAACGCACCGAGTTCTTTCACAAAATCTTTTCTGGCAGAAAATTGCCCAAATGGTTTACGGCAATACTCATAAAGCACAACCGTTATCTGCTCTTCCGTCCAGTTGTTTCTTCCTGCCATAATTATCACTCATTGAAAAGTTCGTTATTATTTTGTATTTCTTCACGAGTAAACTTCTGTGAGATAACATCTATGCGCTTATTCAGCTCATTTTTAAAGAAGTCTTTATCCATAAACTCCAGTCGCTTTGTTCCGCCTATAAAGCTGAACAATTTGCGTATGTATTGAGCTCGCATATTCATACCATCTTCCAAGAGATAAGGATGCTCTTCCAGAAATTCCAGAATACCTTTCATTGCCTCCCGATGCCTTATCAAAGATAAAGGACCAAAACTGTTTGTTCTCATCTCTTGGTTTTTGAAAAGAATCTCAGTCAATTCAAAAGGATTTTCACGCTCATTGTCTACGGAAAGATAAACACTCCACCATGCACTTGGCAATGCCATACGGAAAACGCTAACGTCATTTTCGAACCAGTGATTAACGATATACTTTTCGGTTACATCGTCTTTCAGTACATCCGAATGACGTTGCTGTACATATGGAAACAAATCCACATGCGACAGATATACCCACAAATCAGGTAGAGATGCCAATAGAGGCGTAACTGTATCGTATGCCTTATACAGTTCCACTGCTGTCGTAAAATCGTCATCAGGGTCTAATCTGTCAAGCAGTCCTTCTGGCTTATACACGTTCGCCAAAGCCTTCACTTTAGAAGGATCAAACGGGAATGTTTCTCCCTGGTAATCTGAGATTTGTATATTACGTCTCAGATCCTCCATATATGACTTTTTAAATACTTTCTGTAGTTCCATCATTAATCCTCCTGATCTTCGTTTTGTGAATTTGCTATTCTTTCCAAGCTATCCAACATTCGTTTGTATGGATCCTGTAAAAGTAAGTCGGCTGCTTTATAAGCTAGAGACATATCACTCTTCAACTCTTCCGGTAAAATATGCAGTTCCTGTAGTCTTATGATAAGACTGTCTGCCCACAATTTCCCTGAATCCTGATTCTCATACAGATTAGTCAAAGCATAGACCAATGCATTATGGACTAAAGATGAATGAATTACTTCAGGAAAGCTGTTACCAATTCGCTGATACTGAACAAACAGGTCATGAGGGAGTTCTATCAGAATTCTGTCATCCGAAAGATTGAAAGTTGTCCTTTCTGCTCCATCAGCCGCTTCAGTAATTTGCATGAAGGAACCTGCTGCATACAGTTTATCAAACTTCACATTGGTATTCCACCACGCCAAATGAAATACAGCAAGCATGTCACCTACCTCCAGATCAAAAGTGAACCCATGATAATCCTCATTAAAATCACTATTGTTATAATTAGGAATAGGCTCGCTAGCAGCGATGAAGCACTGAAACTCTATACGTCCGTTCACCTCTGTTCTACCCAAACTGATTTCAAAATGGGGAGTTGAAGATTTATAACATCTGCGAAGGAAAGTACTCCTGCAAGTTACCTCACAGGCATACTCTGCCTTACCTTCAGAAACCAACTGTGTTATATCCTTATTCTGCTGATGCAAATCGATGCAAAACATATAGTCTGTGGCCGTTTTTACAGGATCAGCCATCTGTATGCAATCGTCAGTCAAAAGCGGATATACATCGTCATATATGCCGAGTACCGGATAAGGCAATGATACGTTTTTATACTTCATATAATTCCTCCGCTGCTAATTTTATAGAATGTTTCATATTGTCCGTAAAACGTACTCTCAGGCGTAATCGACCCTCTGGCAGATGTACATCACGAACTATATTGCCACTCACGTTACCAATGTTAGATTCTTCAACTTGTAATTCTTCATCACTTTCCTCTCCAACCGCATAGAAATGAAGGCGTACATTGCCAACCTCTTCTCTTGGGTGGAGAACAACATAGTGATAAATCTTGCCACCTTCCACTTGCGAGAACGTACGATAAGGAATATTTATCGGTGTGGCAAACAAGCCTTTCTCACCCTTTTCATCCTCTGTTTTGGTTTCTGAAGCATTACCTGGCTTTTGGATACCTTGGCTGTCCGGCTTTTTCTCGGCTTCACCATGTCCGGTCAGAAGCTTACCACCTGTTTCGTTTGTTGCATTGGTACTCTTATTGATAAGTACATGTCCTGTCGAAGGCGGATTCGGCTTTGGCATAACAGTTGGATTATCCTCACTCTTTGGAATATCAGTTGTGTATGAAGACCCATCATCCTGAAGAAATCCTGTAGGTTTTCCTTCTACACTCTCAGGCATATCTTCCATCTCCAATTCGTCATCGTCAAACGAAGTTGGTATATACAGGAAATCTTCTAACCCCTTGATATCAAGAGCGATTTTATCCTTCAATGAGAAAACCTTATTCAAACATTCATTGATAAATTCATCTAATTCTCTCAAAACCTGGCGTCCCATTCCATTTTGGCGGCCTCTGCTTCTCCAATTGGTGGCTTTCCACTCTGTATGTGCAGGATTCTCCATATTACGCAGCAGGTCATTTCCTTCTTCACTATCACAATAGAATACGCCATACATGCCATAATTCGTCTTATTCTTTTGTGAATAGACTAGCATTTGCGGTGCTCTCATATATGCGATTTTGTCTACTGCACCTTTGCACTTGAAAACATAAAAGCATACATGCCCAAGCAAAGGAAGTTTATCTTCTATTAACCGATATTTGGAAGATGTATTGGTAAATCGCACTGCATCAAAATATGGTCGAGGATTATAATAACCAGCCTTACGAGTGTTGTCTTCTATTCCCTCAAAATACTCTTCCATCAAGTCCGCAATCGTATTTTTGGTTATATTGACAACATCATTCACGTTGACCTCTAATTTGCCTTCATATATAGCAAACCAAAAGTTACGGAGCACAGCCTCTATCATCTCTTTGACTGCCTCGTCTTTATATTCCATTTTAAAACCAAGAATATTGATATCAGTACCCGGTTCTGCCCTACGGAAATGTGCAGGAATATCGGCTTCATCAGATATCGGCTTTCCTTCCTGGTCGTCATAATAGCCAAAAGCTACTTTTTTCTTACCCTGATAGGTATGAGTACAAAGAGAGCAGGCTCCTTCGAAGAACTTATTTTTTTCAGATGTACAGGTGCTTACAATTATCGTACTGATAGGTGACAACAGGTAATAAGCTGCCTTTCCAAATCCAAAAGAACCTCCAGCAGAAGTATCGTCTTTAGCACTTACTCCTGCAGACCGGACAAAAGCATAGAAAGGACTATCTGTTTTGTCTTTTTCATAAGACATTCCCTTGGTGTTATAATCACTTACCCGAATGTATCCCAAATGATTATGATGAGTTTCGTCAGCGAAAAACTTCATCATAGGTTCATAAATTGCTTTTGCATTATAGTTATTCGAATAATAATCCAAACACCCCTTTATGTGTTCCTTCAGGCTAAAGAATTCAGGATAATCACATCCATTCATCTCCCTGAAAGAGAAAACTACCTGTACAGGTGCCGACTTGTCGTCGACGGCATCCAAAGAGTTCTGGATGCTTTCTCTTACAAGCGCAGCATAAGGATGATTTTTGAAACTTTGTTCCATGGCATTATTTGGGCCCACTTCCTGTACGTTAGGTTGGTCCGCAAAATACCATTTACAATTCTTTTCTCTTCCAGCCATTTTAGTTCCTTGTTTTATCAGTTTTCTACGAGTATCTAGCCTCTATCAACTTTTTAGCTTATTTTAATCATTCACTTTTCTTCCTTGCT
>ULRF01072402.1_pt1 | contig 11388 bp, 10 predicted proteins | sample 1955131 | NCBI WGS metagenome assembly ULRF01 (sample SAMEA4835673, study PRJEB28245) | human gut metagenome | biome: gut microbiome; material: fecal sample | place: Denmark | collected 2008
GAGATGGCGGGGGATGTGGTGCAGAACCTGCTGGTGGCGGTGGTCGTCTTTCTCTACTTTTTTTGTCTCTACCGTTATTTCGACGACGTGCGCGCACTCTTCGGGTCGGTGTTCCGCCGCAGCGTGGCACCCTCGGAACGTATGCTCGAACGCCGTCGCAGCGAGATATTCTACGGTTTTCTCGGGAAGCTGTTCCTTATAGGCACCTGTACACTGGGCGCCATCGCCTCGCTGTGGGCCGACCGCACGGTGGCGTGGGAGGCGGTGGGGCCGTATGCGCGTGTGGCGCTTCCGTTTGCCGCGATGGCGGCATTCGTGGCCGTCGTGGCGGTGCAGTATGCCATGCTGGCCGTGGCGGGTGGTATCACGCGTTCGTGGTCCATGATGGCCGTGCTGCTGCGGATACGGCTCATATATTTCGTGCTGGCGACGGTCATCGTGCTGCCGCCCGTACTGATGTGGCAGATGAACGGCGGCACGGGCGGCGAAGTGTGGCTGCGCGTGGCGTGCCTCGCGGCCGCCGTCGCCGTGGTGATGTATGTCCGTGAGAGCGTTACGCTCTTTAATTCTAAAAAAATTTCAATTTTGCATTGGATTTTGTACCTTTGCATCGTCGAAATCATGCCGTTTACACTCTTGTGGCAGATTGTCGTACGCATGGGATAGTAATTTTTGGCTTAGCGAATGGTAAAGAAAATACTTATATCGCAACCGCGCCCCGCGGTGATAGAGAAGTCGCCTTTCTACGATCTGGCGACAAAATACGGTGTGGAGATAGACTATAAGCCTTTGATACGTGTCGTGGGTGTCACCCTCAAGGAGTTCCGCGCGCAGAGGATCGAGATACTCGACCATACGGCCGTGATATTCACCTCGCGTACCACCGTCGACAGCTTTTTCCGCGTGTGTGAGGAGGCGCGTATAACGGTACCCGAGACCATGAAGTATATCTGCAATACGGAGGCCGTGGCGCTCTACCTGCAGAAGTACATAATCTACCGCAAACGCAAGATATCCTTTGCCGACGGATCGTTCACGGGACTGCTGGAACTCATCATCAAGCACAAGGCCGAGCGGTTCCTAGTGGCGTTGAGCGAGCCCCACAAGCCCGAGCTGCCCGAGGCGCTGGCCAAGCTGAAGATCAACTTCGATCCCGTGATTCTTGCGATGACGGTAGCTGCCGACATGGAGGGCATACGTCCCGCCGACTACGACGTGATGGCGCTCTACTCGCCTTCGGACGTGAAGACCGTAGTTGAGGGTTTCGGTGTGGATGCACTGCCTGTGGTTGCGACCTTCGGCGATGCGACGCTTCGTGCCGCTCTGGGTGCGGGCCTCAAGGTACGTGCTTCGGCCCCGTCGCCCGAGGCGCCCTCGATGGCCAAGGCGCTGGATCTATATATCGGCAAGCTGAGCCGCGGCGAGGAGGTTGCCGAGGTGGAGGCGAAGAACGACTCGGCAAAGGAGGAGTTCATCCGCTCGCAGCAGAGCAAGCTGGCCAAGAAGAGCCGCGTACGCCACCGCCCGTAAGGGCCGGAATTACGATCCTGCGGGCAGATGCCGCTATCGCAGATGTCTGCCGTTAAAAATCATCCGAATGAACGATCGACAATCCATATCGGATCACACGCTGCCCCGCAGCGAGCGCCTGCGTTCGCTGGGAGCCGTGCGGCGTCTCTTTACCGAGGGTGAGGGAGGATTTGTCTATCCGTTCCGATACATGTACCGTGTGACCAAACCACATGCCGTGGGTGACGGTACGGCTGTCGCCGGAGTCGTTTCGGATCTTGTCGATAATAGTTCCGGCGGTCAGGCAGAGGGGTCTATAGAGGTACTCTTCTCTGTTCCCAAGAAGTTCCACAAGCGTGCAAACCGCCGCAACCTGCTCAAGCGCCGTACGCGCGAGGCTTACCGTCTGAGCCGCGAGGCATTGCGCCGCAGCGTGCGCGAGGCGGGCGTCGAGATCGACGTGGCGCTGGTCTATTCGGTCAAGGAGTGTCAATCTTACAAGAGTATAGCTTATGCCGTGCAACGTATCTTGGAGCGGATTCGTACGCGGATTTAGACGTCTCTGCTCGCTGCCGTTCATCCTGCTGGTGAAGTTTTACCAATATTGCATATCGCCCTACACGCCGCCGTCGTGCCGCTATGTGCCCACATGTTCGCAATATGCAGTCGAGGCACTGCGCAAGTACGGCCCGCTGAAGGGGGGATGGCTTACGCTCAAACGGCTGCTGCGCTGCCATCCGTGGGGCGGCAGCGGATATGACCCCGTGCCGTAGCGGGCGTATGTGGATATGAGGATATGTGAATAGAGGTTCCCGAACAGGAAAATAAAATAAGAGAGCGTCGTCACCCGTTAGGGCAACGACGCTCTCGTTATTATCGGACGAAGTCTCTTTAGAGACGAGCCTTGATGCGCTTCGACTCCTCCTCGTATCCGGGTTTGTCGAGCAGGGCGAACATGTTCTTCTTGTAGGCCTCGACACCCGGCTGGTTGAAGGGGTTCACGCCCAGCAGGTAGCCGCTGATGCCGCACGCCTTCTCGAAGAAGTAGATCAGGGCGCCGAGCGACTCGGCGTCGATGGTCGGGATCTCGACGCGGATGTTGGGCACGCCGCCGTCGATGTGCGCCAGCCGTACGCCCAGCTCGGCCATGTGGTTGATCTGCGAGATGCGCTTGCCGGCCAGATAGTTCAGGCCGTCGAGGTTCTCGGCATCGCTCTCGACCTTGACCGTGTGCTTCGACTCGGCCACCGAGATGATGGTCTCGAAGAGGGTGCGCTCGCCCTCCTGAATGTATTGACCCATCGAGTGGAGGTCGGCCGTGAGGGTTACGCTGGCGGGGAAGATACCCTTGCCGTCCTTACCCTCGCTCTCGCCGTAGAGCTGCTTCCACCACTCGCCTACGTATTGGAGCTTAGGCTCGTACGAACCGAGGATCTCGGTCTTCTTGCCCTCGCGGTAGAGCTCGTTGCGGACGATGGCATACTGTGCCGAGATGTTCTCGTCGACGGGAACCGAGGCGTCGGTAGCCTTCTCCATGGCGGTGGCTCCGGCTACGAGAGCCTTGATGTCGACACCGGCTACGGCCAGCGGCAGCAGGCCCACGGGCGTGAGGACAGAGAAACGGCCGCCCACGTCGTCGGGGATGACGAAGGTGGGGTATCCCTCGTTCGTGGCGAGGGTCTTCAGTGCGCCGCGCGCCTTGTCGGTGACGGCAACGATACGCGTGGCGGCATCCTCCTTGCCGTAACGCTTCTCGATCTCGGCCTTGATGATGCGGAATGCTATGGCGGGCTCGGTCGTGGTACCCGACTTAGAGATGACGATGGCGGCGATCGAATAGTCCTTCACGGCGTCGAGCAGCTCGTAGGTGTAATCCTCCGAGATGTTCTGTCCGGCGAAGAGTACCGTCGGGTTCTCATGCTTGCGGCGCAGGTACTCGAACGAGTTGTTCATGGCCTCATATACGGCCTTGGCGCCCAGATACGAGCCGCCGATGCCTATGCAGATGACCACCTCGGCCTTGGCGCGGAGCTTCTCGGCCTGCGCCTCGATGGCGGCGATCTGTGCGTCGTCTATCGACGAGGGGAGGTGTACCCATCCCAGAAAATCGCTGCCCGCACCCTTGCCCGAATGGAGCAGTTCGTTCGCCTGCTGCGCCTGAGCCTTCATCTGCTCGGTGATGACGACTCCCGACTTGGCGATGTCCAGTTTGATTGAACTCATCGTTTGGAAAATTTTAACGGTTTATGACTGTTGTTATCATATCAGTTTGTGCGTCAGCTCCCGCATCTTGCGGCGTGCCGAGGCGTTACGGTAGAGTATCTCGTAGACCGTATCGGCTATCGGCAGCTCGGTGGCGGAGTGCGACGCGATGTGTCGTATGCATTCGGCGGCGTAGTACCCCTCGGCCACCATCGTCATCTCGTTCATGGCGCTGCGTACGGTGCAGCCGCGGCCTATGAGCAGGCCGAGGCGGCGGTTGCGGCTGTAGGTCGAGTAGCTTGTCACCAGCAGGTCGCCCAGATATGCCGCGGCGCATATATTGCGCCGCTGGGGGGCGTATGCGGCGAGGAAGCGCTCCATCTCGGCGGCGCAGTTGGCTATGAGTACGGCGATGAAGTTGTCGCCGTAGCCCAGACCCACGGCCATGCCCACGGCCAGAGCGTAGATGTTCTTCATGATTGCTGCATATTCCACGCCGAAGATATCCTCGGAGTGGGAGATGCGTATGTATGGGCGCTCGAACATGTGTGCCACCTGCTCGCGGAGCGTCGGGTCGGTGCCCACGACCGTGAGGTACGAGAGGCGTCCCATGCCCACCTCCTCGGCGTGCGAGGGGCCGGTGACCAGAGCCATCTGATGTTCGGGTATGCCGTAGCGGCGTATAAGGTAGCCCGCGACCGAGAGATACTCGCCCGGCACTATGCCCTTGACGGCCGAGATGACGGTTTTGTCGGCCAAGGGTGTTGTCAGCGGTTCGAGGAATGTCTTGGTGAAGGCCGAGGGCATTGCCATGACGACGGTGTCGGCATCACGCACTACGGTGTTAATGTCGTCGGAGAGCTCCATGCGGGAGGTGTCGAGATCCACGTCGCGCAGATATTTGCAGTTGCGCCCCTCCTCGCGCACCGATGCCAGCACTTCGGGGTTGCGGATGTGCCATGCGACCCGCACGCCGTTCTCGGCGAAGATCTTGACTATGGCCGTAGCCCAGCTGCCGTAACCGATGACGGCACATTTCGATTGGCTCTTTTCCATGAGGCTGATGCGTAGCTCTTAACCGTGCAAAAGTAGCTAAAAAATTCCTAAAAAAGTTGGAAAGGCCTTGCAAAACTTATCTATCTTTTTCCTACCTTTGTGGAGCGATGGAGGCTGCGGCCCGCGAGCGGCGGGGGCGGCCTGTTTTTTACGTCGCATAAACTTTGGTAATCAGCGGGTTAAATACAAAATACTTATGGGCTTTTTTTCATTGACACAGGAGCTGGCCATCGACCTCGGGACGGCCAATACTCTGATCATATACAACGGCAAGGTCGTGGTCGACGAACCGTCGATCGTGGCTCTGGACGTACATACGGGCAAGGTTGTGGCCATAGGCCAGCAGGCCCGTCAGATGCACGAAAAGACTAATCCCAACATAAAGACCATCCGTCCGCTCAAGGACGGTGTGATCGCCGACTTCAACGCCACGGAGCTCATGCTGCGCGGCCTGATCAAGAAGGTGCGCACGTCGAGCAGCATGTTCTCGCCGTCGCTGCGCATGATGATATGCATACCGTCGGGTTCGACCAACGTCGAGATCCGCGCCGTGCGCGACTCGGCCGAGCATGCCGGCGGCCGTGACGTCTACATGATCTTCGAACCCATGGCTGCGGCTCTGGGCGCCGGTCTGGATGTCGAGGCCCCCGAAGGCAACATGGTGATCGACATCGGCGGCGGGACGTCGGAGATAGCCTGCATATCTCTGGGCGGTATCGTCTGCTCGGAGTCGATAAACATCGCGGGCGATGTCTTCACGGCCGACATCCAGAACTATGTGCGCCAGCAGCACAACATACGTATAGGCGAGCGTACGGCCGAGGCCATCAAGTGCTCGATCGGCGCCGCGGTGCCCGAACTGGAGGAGGAGCCCGAGGATTACGTCATCACGGGCCCGAACATGCTCACGGCGCTGCCGCAGACCGTGACGCTGAGCTACAACGAGATCGCCTACGCCATGGAGAAGTCTCTGGTGAAGCTCGACGCCGCACTGATGAAGGTGCTTGAGACCATGCCCCCCGAGCTCTATGCGGATATCGTTAAGAACGGAGTCTACCTTGCCGGCGGCGGCGCCCTGATCAAGGGTCTCGACAAGCGTCTGTCGGACAAGTCGGGCCTGCCGTTCCACATAGCCGAGGACCCGTTGCGCGCAATCGCCCGCGGTACGGGTATCGCTCTGAAGAATATCGACAAGTTCTCGTTCCTGATGAAGTGACGTGGCGGCTGCGCCTCGGGGCGTGGCGGCGTTGCGCAGCGGCGGCGTGTGCCGCCGAGAGTGGGATGAAGGGAGAATTGTCATGTATAAGCTTATAGAGTTCATACGCAGAATATATGTTGTGCTATTGTTCATCGTTATCGAGGCAATAGCACTCAATTATTATGCGCATTCGTCATATTACACCCAAGCCAAGATCCTCTCCTATGCCAACCGTGTGACGGGGTCGGTGCAGAGCACCTTTTTCGGCATAAAGCACTTCTTCACGCTGCGGCGTGAGAACGACATGCTGACGGCGCGCGTTGCCGAGCTCGAGGGGCGCCTGTCGGCCTACCGCGAGATGGCGGCAGCGGCGCAGACCGACTCTCTGGCTGCGGCCATCGCGGCCGATACGCTCGGCGTGGGGCTGGAGGGTATGTCGCAGTACCGCTACATGACGGCACGCACGGTGGCCAACTCGATAAACCGCGACCGTAACTTCATTACGCTCAACCGCGGATTGATGCACGGCGTGATGACCGACATGGCCGTCATTACGCCTGACGGGGCGATGGTGGGGTATGTGGTCGGGTGCTCGGAGCGTTACTCCGTGGTGCTGCCGCTGCTGAATACCGACTTCCGTACCAGCGGCAAGATCGTGGGCGACGACCACTTCGGGTCGATATCGTGGAGCGGGTCGAGCCCGTACGAGGTCGACATGACCGAGCTGTCGAAGTATGCCGAGATCGAGGTGGGGGCGGAGGTCGTATCGTCGGGACTATCGCACTACTTCCCTGCCGACGTGAAGATCGGATATGTGGAGAGCTTCGAGCTGAACGACAGCCAGACGGCATACGATGTGAAGATACGCCTTGCGGCCGACATGACGCGTCTGGGTAATGTCATCCTTATCGAGAATATGGATTTCGGCGAGATGTCGACTCTCGAGGGCGAGGCCGAATCGGGCCAGAGCGCAGGCATGGAGATGCAGCCGTAGCGGCCGTACAGGAGGGGGGAGACGAATCGAGTACGCAGACATGGCCAAAGAGCCGAGGCGGCAGAGGCAGATGATGGAATAAAGGGGAGCGAGAGTATTTGGCCGGAGCGAGAGTAATGTGTAGGAGAGGGTGAGTAACGGGGCGGAGAGAGTGAGTAACGGGGTGTAGCGTGAGTAATAGGCCGAAGAGAGAGTAAAGTGCCGGAGATGGAGAGTAAGTGCCGGAGATAGAAATGTGCCGGAGAAGGCGAGTAATGAAATGGAGAGTGCTGGAAGGGCGATTTGCGGAATGTACATGTAGGAGAGTGGTCTGCGGCGTGAAGAGTAGAAAGCGGTAAAGGAAAATTTATGTTCAAGAACATCATATCATACGCGGGAGTATTCGTCGTGGCGGTGTTGTTGCAGATATTCGTTCTGGACAACATCTCGCTGGGGGTATATTTCCATCCGCTGCTCTATTCGGTCTTCATCATACTGCTGCCGGTGGATACCAAACCCGTATGGGTTGTGTTGACATCGGCGCTGCTGGGTGTTGTTATGGATGCCATGACGGGTACCGACGGCCTGAACGTCATAGCCGCCACGGCGGTGGGATTCTTCCGCCCGCTGGTCATAAACGCCACCTGCGGCCGCACGGTGGGCCCCGACGATACGCTGCCGGCTCTGTACCGTATCACGACGAAGAGTCTGGCGTGGTACATCGGGGTGATGGTGATGCTGCATTGTGCAATATTCTTCTTCATGGAGACGTTATCGTTGCGCCACCTGCCGCACATACTGCTGCGGTTGGCGGTGAGCGGCGCGGCCACGTTCCTGCTGGCATGGTATTTCGTGCGGCTCTTCATCGAGAAGATTCTGAACAAGTGACCGGAGGGGGAAGGATGTTATGGCTGACAATGACGTATATGTAAGACGCAGGATATTGCGGGCGGTGGTGCTCGGCATATTTGCCGTGCTGGCATTGCGCATAGGCTATATCCAGCTCATAGACTCGAAATACAAGCGTCTGGCTGCGGGCAACGTGCTGCGATACGAGGTGCAGTATGCTCCGCGCGGCGAGGTTGTCGACCGCCGCGGCGAATATCTGGTGCAGAGCAAGGAGTGTTACGACCTGATGGTGGTCTACCGTGATATCGGACGTGAGGGTTTCGACACGACGCGTTTCTGCAACATTGTGGGTATCGAACGCAAGAAACTCGAATCGGTGTTGAGCAATGCGCGCATGCGCCCGCGTGCGCCGACGCTGGTTCTGAACTACGTCCCGAAGGAGGTGAAACTGCGCTTCGAGGAGTGCAACTTCCCGGGCTTCTATACCGTCTACCGCACCGTGCGGCAATATCCGCGCAAGATCGGCGGCAACCTTCTGGGATATGTCGGCGAGGTTAACGAGGATTATATCAAGCGCAATCCCGAATACAGCGCGGGCGACTATGTGGGCATGACGGGTGTGGAGGCCGCCTATGAGAAGGAGCTGCGCGGCAAGGACGGCGTGAAGGTCGTCGAGGTGGATACCCACGGCGCGATCAAGGGCTCGTATATGGACGGGGCGTTCGATTCGCTGCCCGTGCCGGGCAAGCGTCTGATGTGTACGATCGACGCACGCCTTCAGGCGTTTGCCGAGGAGCTCATGGCGGGCAAGGTGGGGGCTGTGGTGGCCATCGAGCCCGCGACGGGCGAGATTCTGGTTATGGCCTCCTCGCCGACGTATGATCCCGACGAGCTGGTGGGGCGCGAGCGCGGCAACAACTATATGCGCATGCTGCGTAACAAGCGTCAGCCTCTGTTCAACCGCGCCGTGAAGGCCAAATATCCGCCGGGCTCGACCTTCAAGCTGGTGCAGGGACTTATCGGCATGCAGGAGGGTGTGCTGACGCCCGAGACGAAATATCCGTGTCACGAGGGTTACAGTGTGGGGCGCGTGCATCAGGGGTGCCACTCGCACGCTTCGCCGCTCGACCTGCGCAGTGCCGTGGCGCAGTCGTGCAACGCCTATTTCTGCTATGTTTTCCGCGACATAATCGACAACCGCAAGTACGGCAGCGTCAAGGAGGGCATCGAGGTGTGGGGCGACTATGTCCGCAGCTTCGGCTACGGCCGCAAACTCGATTCCGATTTTCTGGGCGAGGGCCCGGGATATGTCCCCGACAGGGAGTTCTACGACAAGCGCTACCGCGGTTCGTGGAGTTCGCTGACGGTGCTGTCGCTCTCGATCGGACAGGGCGAGCTGGGCTGTACGCCGCTGCAGATGGCCAACCTTGCGGCGACGGTGGCAAACCGCGGATACTACTATATACCACATATCGTCAAGCAGATCGAGGGTCAGGATTCGATCGACCGCCGCTTCTACGAGAAGCACTACACGAAGGTCGATCCGCGATATTTCGAGCCCATAGTCGAGGGTATGTGGCGCGGAGTGAACGTCCCGGGTGCGGGCACCTCGTGGCGTGCATACCTGCCGGGACTCGACGTCTGCGGCAAGACGGGTACGGCGCAGAACCCTCACGGCCGTGACCACTCGACGTTCCTCTCCTTCGCACCGAAGGACAATCCGCGTATCGCCATCTCGGTGTATGTCGAGAACGGCGGCTTCGGCGCCACGATAGCGTTGCCCATAGCTAGCCTGCTGGAGGAGTATTACCTTACCGACACCATCACCCGCCCGCAGCTGGTCGAGCAGGTGAAGGCCTATAACATCTATTACCCGATATATGCCGAGGACAGGAAATAACCGTCAGATGTCATTGTTCGAGGGTGTCGACCGCGTGGCCGTCATCCTCTACCTGCTGCTTGTCGCGGCGGGTATGGTGAGCATACTGTCGGCCTCGTACGACGATACGATCAGCGGCTTCTTCTCGCTCGAGCACTTCTACATGAAACAGGCGGTGTGGATAGCCGCGGCGTTCGGCGCAGCACTCGTGATCCTGCTGCTCGATGCCCGATACTACCACATGTATGCCTACTATGCCTATGCCGCGGGTATCGTGCTTCTGGTGGCGGTGCTGTTGTTCGGCCGCGAGGTCAACGGCGCCAAGGCGTGGTTCGAGTTCGGATCTGTGCGTGTACAGCCCGTAGAGTTCGTCAAGATAGCCACGGCGCTGGCCGTGGCCCGCATGATGAGCAACTACTCCTTCTCGATACGCCGCACGGGCGACCTGCTGCGCGTGGCATTCGTCATACTGCTGCCGCTGGCCATCATCGTCCTGCAGAACGATACCGGCTCGGGCGTGGTGCTCTGTTCGTTCCTCTTCGTGCTCTACCGCGAGGGGCTGAACAAGTGGATATGCATACCCATCATTCTGGTGGCGGCGCTGTTCATATTCTCATTCCTCTTCACGCCGCTGTTCCTGCTCGCGCTGCTGGTGATAATATTCACCGTCTCGGATGCCATGATGATCGGCGCGTGGCGCGCCCATGCGGTCTTTCTGGCCTCGGTGACGCTCGCCTCGGCTCTGCTATATCTCGTGTCGGTATTGTTCTGGGAGGGGGCGCTCAGTGCATACGTCTGCGCCGTCATCGTGATGGCCGTAGCGGTAGTGGCGGCCGCGGTATATGCCCTGCGCAAGAATATCTCGGCCATCTTCGTGACGCTGGCACTCTTCGTCGGGTCGATGATCTTCGTGCCTACGGCCGACATGATCTTCGAGACGATCCTCCAGCCCCACCAGCGTGAACGTATCCTCAGTTTCCTCGGCATCGTGAGCGACCCCCACGGCGCCGATTACAACGTCAACCAGTCGAAGATCGCCATCGGCTCGGGCGGCCTCTTCGGCAAGGGATTCATGCAGGGCACGCAGATAAAGTACAACTTCGTCCCCGAGAAGCACACCGACTTCATCTTCTGTACCGTGGGTGAGGAGTGGGGCTTCGTAGGGTCGATGGTGGTGCTGGGGCTGCTCTGTGCGCTTATCCTGCGGCTTATGCGTATGGGCGAGCGGCAGGAGGAGCCTTTCAGCCGTATATACAGCTACTGCGTCTCGGCCATACTTCTGTTCCACGTTATGGTCAACGTCGGCATGACGGTCGGCATCTTCCCCGTGATGGGTATCCCGCTGCCGTTCCTCAGCTACGGCGGCTCGTCGCTTGTGGCCTTCACCATACTCGTATTCATAGCCATACGTCTCGACGCCTCGCCCCGCAAGGGCCTTATGTCGCTGCGGTAGCATATCGGGATTTGACAACCCTGTTTTCGTTTGCCTGTGCACCTAACATTCCCGTATATTTGGGCAATATGGGATGCGTATCGGCAAAGCCGAGATCGAAAACCTGCGTTTCCGATTTTGCTCTGTGCCCGACTTTTCGTATATTTGTCGATAGCAACCAAACTGCTAAATTCATCGGAAATGAAGATCTCTCGCAAGAAATTTCTGGAACGGAGCCTCGCCGGAACTGTGGCCTTGGGCTTGGCTCCCGTCGCTGAGGCTGTGGCTGC
>ULRF01002148.1_pt1 | contig 11358 bp, 8 predicted proteins | sample 1955131 | NCBI WGS metagenome assembly ULRF01 (sample SAMEA4835673, study PRJEB28245) | human gut metagenome | biome: gut microbiome; material: fecal sample | place: Denmark | collected 2008
TGTGATCAGGAAAGCAGAAACAGGGTGTTCGATAATCTCTATAAAGAGCTGACATTGAGACAGGATGAAAATACAAGTGGAAGATTTAATATTGTCGTTGTTATGGAAGACTATGGAATAAAAAGTCATCCAATTTCTAAGTTTATAGAGCATGCTTCAGAACTTGATACAGTATTTTTGTTTTTTGAGTCAAAGCTTTCACTGTTGCCACTTTACTGTAGTCATATCATAGATATATTTGATTATGAGAGTGCCATGGTATATGATTCGCAGAATAAGATGCATAAGAAATACTTTGAGTATGAGAGTATAGATGATGAAAGTATGGAAAATATAGTCCGCATTCTGGCACCGGTAGAGTGTGAAGAAATCAGTCTTGCAGGAGCATTGAGAAAAAATATTTCATTGTTTGAACTTCTTGGAGTTAATTCAGTGGAAGGATTGAATCTTGATAGCAGATGGGAAAATTCAAAGATATATGAGACGATGGCTGTGCCACTTGGTGTAAATGTTAAGGATGAAATAGTGTATCTGAATCTTCATGAAAAATTTCATGGACCGCACGGACTTGTGGCAGGAACAACGGGTTCTGGAAAAAGCGAGATTTTGCAGACATTTATACTTGGAGCAGCTACATTGTTTCATCCATATGAGATTGGATTTTTGATAATTGATTTCAAAGGAGGAGGAATGGTAAATCAGTTCAAGGATTTACCACATCTGATTGGAGCTATAACTAATATAGATGGAAATGAAGTACAGAGATCGTTAAAATCTATCAAAGCAGAGCTTATGAAGCGGCAAAATTATTTTGCGGAGGCCGGTGTAAATCACATAGATAAATATATTCAGTTATATAAAGAGCATAAGGTATCTGAGCCATTGCCACATCTTGTGATAATAGTTGATGAATTTGCAGAACTTAAAGCAGAACAGCCTGAATTTATGAAGGAGCTTATTAGTACAGCACGAATAGGTCGAAGTCTTGGGGTTCATCTTATACTGGCCACTCAAAAACCAAGTGGAGTTGTAGATGGACAAATATGGTCAAATTCAAAGTTTAAGCTGTGTTTGAAGGTGCAATCAAAAGAGGATAGTAATGAAGTATTAAAAACACCATTGGCGGCTGAAATAAAGGAACCAGGACGTGCTTATCTCCAAGTTGGAAATAATGAAATATTCGAGTTACTACAGTCAGCATACAGTGGGGCAGCGGCTGTATCAGAAGGGGAAGAAGATAAGGAATTTTCAATTTATGAGTTGGATTTTTCTGGCAAAAGGAGTCTTGTTTATCAGAATAAGAAGAAAAAACAGAAAAGCAAAACACAGTTGGAAGCAGTTGTGGATTATATAAAAGATTTTTGTGAGCAGACAGGTATAGAGAGGTTGCCAAGTATATGTATGCCACCGCTTCCGGAAACAATTGCTTATGAACAGTCAGAGAAAAAGTCAGGAAGTGAAATATGGGTAAACATAGGTATAGTTGATGAACCGGAGCGTCAGCTTCAGAAAAAACTGGAATTAAATCTTTCAACGCAGAACTATATGATTATAGGTTCAGCACAGAGTGGAAAGACTAATTTGTTACAGACAATCATAAGAGGAGTAGCTGAAAATTATACTCCTCAGGAGGTTAATTTATATATCATAGATTTTGGTTCCATGATATTGAGAAACTATGCAAATTTAAATCATTGTGGAGGAGTGGTATGTTCTGATGATGATGAAAAGCTGAAGAATCTGTTTAAATTATTGAATAAAGAGATTAATTTAAGAAAGGAAAAACTTGCAGAGATAGGTGTAAGCTCATTTTTGGCATATAAGGAAGCCGGAAAAACAGACCTTCCACAGATAATTGTCCTGATAGATAATATGACAGCTTTAAAGGAGATGTATTTACAGGATATAGATTATTTATTGCCTTTATTCAGGGATGGAATTGCTGTTGGAATGACATTTGTAGTAGCTAATTTACAGACATCCGGAATTGGACAGAGGTATCTAAGCAATTTTGAAGGAAGAATAACATTGTTTTGTAATGACTCTTCAGAATACAGTATGATGTTAAACGGAGTACGTTTGTCTATTCCTAATACACCGGGACGATGCATGGTGCAGTTGGATAAAGAAGTATTGGAGGCACAATTGTTTATATCATTTGAGGGAGAAAAAGAATATGAACGTGTACAGAAGATAAAGAGTTTTGTCGATGAGCAAAACGATAAATATATAAATCAAAAAGCAAAAGTTATTCCAGAAATTCCAAAAGAACTGACATTGACATATATTCAGTCACAATTTACGGAAAGTATAAGTGATGACAAAGTGATAATAGGTCTGGATTATACAAGTATATTACCGGTGGCAGTTGAATTAAAGAGCGGAGATGTGCTCTCCCTGACAGGAAAGAATCAGACAGACAGGGAGACTTTTGCAAAATATTTCATGGATACAATTGTTCAAAAGGCATCCGGCAATACGGAGCTATATGTATTGGATGATGCGACAAAGAAAATGGGAGAATGTGAATTTAATCCTAACACCGCAATGTATCTGACCTCATATCATGATGTACCACCTATGATTGAGGAAATAAATCAGAGAATTGAGCAACGATATGAGATGTATTCGGCAGGAATGTTTGACGAGTTAGAGATGGAACCATGGATTATTCTTGTGATAGATAGTGCAGATATCATGTTGAATATGAGTGGAGATAATAAAATAATGAAATATATGAAGGAATGGCTCGGTAAATATAAGAACATGAAAATATTCGTATTTATGCCAGATATAGAAAATAATTCTATCAGCTTTAATTCTCCTGAGATGCTTAAGATAGTGAAAGATAACAGGCATTACATGGTATTTGATGATGTATGTAATATTAAGATATGTGACATCTCAGTTAGTGCAAGTAAAAAATATTCAAAACCTATAGAGACAGGGGATGCTTATTATATAAAGGACAATGAATTGGTAAAGATTAAAGTTGTCAGACAATCATGATGGAATACTGCTTAGCAGTTTTACCATAAATAAATTTAAAGGAGGCCAATGAAAATGGCAATTAACAAAGTCGATTATGACGTATTAACAACAGGAGTATCAGTATACTCAAATCAGGCGGGAGCAATTGATGATGTCATCAAAACCCTCGTAAATATGAATGGACAGTTACAGGATGGATGGACAAACCAGACAGCCGATGCATTCATCGAGAGATTCGAAAGTGAATACAAGCCTGCCCTTTATAAGGTAGAAGAAGCTGTACAGAGTATTTCTGATTTCATCAACAGCTACATGCAGAACAGACAGGACGATGATGCAAGAGGAGCCGCAGCAGTAAGAGGCTAATCAGAGTCATTTTTTGAAGGTAAATGCGGCATTTGCCGCATTTACCTTCAATATCCTATATGAGAATGAATGATAAGGAGAATAATGCAATGGTACGAGACTTTTCAGGCGAGGCAAAACAGGAACTCCTGCAATATGTGGATAGTATAATATCAAAACAAAGATGGGAAGAAATAGCAAATACAATAGTATTTTATAATGTCAGTATTCCCGCTATAGTTAGCCGGTTGGGAATTAAGGGATGTATAGATAGTGTTGGAAATTATTATAGTAATTTGATCAATAAAAACAAGGCAACAAAACGGCAGATAGAAGAAATATTTGCAAATGTACAAAGCGTAGACACAAAATATATGGGAAAACTCTCACAGTATATAAATACAGGAAACCTGTGGGTTAAATATATAGATGATCTTTCGGGGTTAATTGATCCGAATGGCGGAAATCTTGATATTAAAAAATATAAAGCAATTTTGGATGCGGATAAAGAGAAATTGAATGCAGCAAATATGAGTGTGGTTAAAACACTTGTAAGTGATGGAAAAGTGGATGAAGCAACTGATTATGTGGATGTAGTTGATAATCTTGATTTGACATATGATGAATTTATGGCGTTAAGCGATGAGGAGAAGATGGCATATTTAAGTGGAACTTCTAATTGGCTGACTACATTATATCCTAATGTTGAAATGGAAGAGGGAATATATGAGATAACGGTACCGCTCGGTGTGGATATGTCTGCTACTTATAATGTAACTGTGTCAGGTTCAGCAGAGACAGATAGCAGTGAAACGATAAATGTAACGATTGATCAGCAGCAGATAGTGCTTGCTAATGCACAGAAATTTGAGATTGATAATATGTCATTATCATTAGATAGAGATGAGGCTAAAATAGAAGATAAATTTGGAAGTGGTAAATTTGCATTTGGTTATAATAAAGATGAAAAAATATTTTTAAATTCGGTAATAAAAAATGGAGAATCTGAAATGAAATATGGAGCTTCGATAGATGTATCTTCAATATCAATACAATGCAAAGTTACTACGCAATTAGAACAAAATTTAGCAGTAACTTCAAGTGTCAAACTTGAAAAATCAAATAATGTGGATATGAAAAATTGGAGTGCAGTGAGAGTAGAAGAGGAAAAAGAAAATTTAGATCAAGTATATTGGGAAATGGATCCTTTATATAGAGAATCAAGTATGAAGAAAGCAGAAATATTTATAGCAGATGGTATTTCTTTGACTCAGATACTAGAAATTTTAATGCGGTTGGCACAGTATATTTAATGAGAATGAAGGGAGTAAATTATAGTGAAAAAATATGTCAGCACAATTATTTTTATATCTATTATAGTAATATCAGTATTAATGGGAGTTAGACAGTATAAAAATGATGAGAGCTTAAAATCTAAAGAAAATGAACCTCAAACAGAGGTATCATGGGCTACTCCATGGGGAATGGCAACCATGAAGAAAGTAGCTGATTTGAATGAAACAGAAAGCTATGATACGACTAAAAGCTTTTATAAGGATTATGATGATACTGGATTGGAAACTTGCATATTAACTGGAATATTTGCAGATAGTGAGGAAGAGGCAATAAAGCAGGTAAGAGAAACAGGACATTGTAGGTATGCCTATATGACGGAAGATGGAAAATGTGAGATTAAGTTGACAGAAGAGGAGAAAACTTGGTGGATAGATTCTGCAAAAAAAACAGTAGACAAAATTATTGAAAAAAATGTTGATAATGAGGGATATACATTTGTATTAAGCGAGGATTATAAAGAACTTCAAGTATTTGCAAATAAAGATGGAAAGCTAAGTGAATTTCAAGCGGATATAACAAATTTAGTTTATGCTATAGAAATTATTCAGTTGTTTTCTGGCGCGGATGACTGGAATGTAGTGATTACAGTGACAAATACTGAGAATGGAGTGGAGATTGCAAAGGCTAATTGTCCAAAGGAGGAATTGATAATTGAGCCTGAAATGTGGGATGAATAAGGAGAAATGATATGAAACAATACGTTATATGGAAAGGGATAGCAAGTGTAGAAATCCCAGACAGTTTTCAGGCTGCTACGATAGGTGAAAAAACAAAAATATTTGGAAATTATCGTAAGCTGCCTGACTTTGTGTTACTGGACAGACAGCATAGAATACGGATCAGCTGTGTAGACACCGATCGTATAGAAAATCTTAAAAAAATGGATATAGAGCAGACTGCTCAATTTATGTCACATATTTATAAAAGAACAGTTCCTGGGTATAGATGTCATGGTATATACAAAAGGACAGATGATGATGAAGTATGTGCCATATTGTATACGCATTATATTTTAAATGACACACTGTATACAATGTCATTGATATATAAAGAGCAGGACACAATTCATTTATTACAGTGTACATGCAGCAACGCAGATACAGTTGAATGGCATCCTGTATTTAAAAATATAGTGGAATCAATATGTTTTAATAAAAAGGAGAAACGACATGACAAAGGGACAATGTAGGACAGCAATAACACAAAATCAGCAGAATATTAGACAATATAACTCGCAAATTGCACAACTGAAAAATGATATAGATGAACTGAACAGGGTAAAAGGAAAGATAGTTGAATTACAGAATACATTGGCTGACTGTAAAGGAGCCAGTAAAGCTAAACTTGATTCTACAACAGGCTTAAATAATGTGAGCCATAAAATACTATCAGGCATTTATGATGGAATGGGAAATTTGCTTACGGGACATCCTTATACGAAAGTACATAATGGTCTTGAAAGTGCAATAACGACAATTACAAATGAAATAGCCAAAAAGCAGGCACAGATATCCGATTTGAATTCAAGCATAAATAATTGCAATACACAGATAAATAACATGAACAGTGAAATATCAAGAATAGAGGCAGATGAAGCACAGAAAGCTCAAAAGGCAGCAGCTGAAAAAGCAAAAACAAACACAAAGCCAAAGAAAAAAGCAAAAAGAAAAATAAGAAAGTAGAAGGAGAATATCAATATGGCAGGAACAGAACTGATAATAGATGATGATTATGTAAATGAAATGGCGGATTTTTTAAATACAAGAGCAACAAATCTGCAGGAAGGTATTGACCGATATATACAAATACTTGAGAATATCAGAAGAGATGCGATAAAACAGGGAGCAACGGCAGATGCATTGGACACATTCATTTCGTATGCAAAAAATTTATCAAATGTAGTAGAAGAACTTGGAAGTTCAGCCAATAAAACGTGTAATGCATTTCTAACAGATATTGACGAGAGTGACGAATTTTTATTTTAACTGAAAGGGGAATAAACAATGCAGGTAAAAGATATACAGACATGCGGTGCAGCATCAGCGGCAACTATAGTGGATAGTGAGGCTCTGGGAGTGCAGATATCCGAACTTGAAAGTCTATACAATACATGGCTGGATACTACAGCAACAGCACCTGATGTAGGATCATCCGGTGGAAGCACTATAATTGCGATAGAGGAAATGGGAAATATGTTTCAGAGGATGCAGGAGTCATTTGTCGGGCTGCTCAACAACACTCTGTCATATATGAAGGGAAGAAAAGAATCCATAGATACAAAGGAAAACCAGGCGGCAGAGAATGCAGGAGGAAAGTAAAAGAAAATGTTAAGAGACTTCTCAGAGAAAGCAAAACAAAAACTGCTCGGTTATGTGGATGATGTCACAGCTTCATCCACATGGGAAAAGATAAAAGACTGGTTTGGAGACAGGGGACTGGATTTCCAAAGCTGGACAGGAAAACTGTGCATACAGAATTATCTGGATGACGTGGATACATACCACCAGCAGATGCTTGATAAAAATAATACTACCAAACAGCAGATAGAAAACATATTTTCAAATGTACAGTCTGTAGACACTAAATACATGAAAGTCATGAACGAGCAGATAACATGTGGCAATAACATAATAAAACTCATAGATGATCTGGCAGCTACAATAGATCCTGGTGGTGGCAACATGGATATGAAGGGAATGAAAGGCACATTGGATGCTGACGTGGAGAGAATAAAAAATTCAGAGGCAACAGTGGCTGAGACAATAGAAACAGAAAAGTTTGGAGAAAAGGCTGCGGCATGTATGAACAGCGAGGATCCCGTAAACCTAAGTACCGGAAACTTCATCTATGACCATGAAGATCTGCAGATCGGTGGTGAGATACCGCTTTCCTTCCACAGATATTACAACTCCAAGGATACAAGAGTTGGAACAATGGGATGCTGTTTTTTACACAACTATGAAATGAAGGTGGAAGAGCAGCCGGATGGAGCTGTGGGAGTACGTTTACATGACGGACAGATCCATCATTTTGAGAAAACAGACAGTGGTTATGCAGCAAAAGACTCTGCACTGGAGCTGCTTGAAAAGACAGACGAAGGCTATAAGCTGATTCATGTGGGCAGGGAAACCTCATATTTTGACAAAAACGGAAATATGACACGAAAAGAAAATGTAAATGGGAGAGGAATCACATTTACATATGACAGCGGAAGGAGACTGGTAAAGGCACAGACTGATACAGGAAGTTTACTCTCATATAAATATGATGCTGACGGCAGACTGCAGACTGCAGGAGGTAGCTGATCATACCGGAAGACATGTGCTGCTGAAATATGAAAGGAATATGCTGCATACCGTGACAACGGCATCAGGTGCTGTATATACATACAGTTATGGAGAAAACGGCAGGATAACAGGTGTGGAGAATGCAAGGCATGTCACAGCCGTAAAAAATGAGTATGACAGGCTGCTGCGTGTGACACATCAGGATTTCCCTGATGGAGGATCCATGGATTTCGAGTATGATGACAAAAAACACCGCGTCATTCTAACAGAACGAAACGGAAGCAGGATAATACACGTACATGATGGCAGATACAGAAATATAGCCACACTATATGAGGATGGAACAAGAGAGAGCTTTGTATACAATGACCGGAACCAGTGCATATGCAGGACAGACAGACTGGGGCATACGGTCAGAATGGCATATGATAACAGGGGAAACCTGACACAGACAGCAGATGCGAAAAAGAGACGCATCAATTTGACATATGATGTGAACGATAATCTGACAAGCCTTAGCATAAATGGAAAGGTCAGACTCAGAAACCACTATGACTCAAAAGGAAATCTCACAGGAACAACGGATGCATATGGAAACCGTACACAGATAAAAAATGATGCGGCAGGAAGAACCGAGATGATCACATATGCAGACGGAAGCATCATGTCGGTGGTATATGACGAAAGAGGAAACATCACACAGCTTAAGGATGCATCAGGAAGCACAACGGCATATGAATATGACCTTTTAAACAGGGTGATAAAGACAACGGATGCAAATCACAATGAGACACATTTCAGTTATGACGAATTAGACAGAGTAAAAAAGGTAACAGATGCCATGGGACATTCCCGTATATATACATACAATGCGGGAGGAAAAATTATAAAACTTAATGACTATGACGGAAAAATGGTATCATTTGATTATAATGATATTGGAAAGGTAAGCGGATATACAGATAAAGAAGGAAATAGGACAGAATTTTATTATGACAAGATGTGGAACATCAGCAGTGTAAAAGCACCAGATGGTGGGGTGCAGAAATATATCTATGATAAAGATAACAGGTTGTCTGAACATATATTACCTATGGGAGGATGTGTAAGATATACATATGATGCAGTGGGAAATAGAACATCCATAACAAATCCGACCGGAAAACACACTAAATATATGTACGATGAAGCAGACCGTCTTACAGTTATAGAAACAGAAGATGGAATGGTAACTAAGCTGGAATATGATCATGATGGCAATTTGATAACAGAAACGGATACCGTAGGAAATGTTAAGAATTATACATATGATGATTTGGGACGAAGGATAAGTATAACTGAAAATGGAAATACAACAAGTGCATTTTATGACCAAATGGGAAATATTATTCGTATATGTTATCCTAACGGAAGCAACACAATATATTCATATGAAATGGGATGCCGCTTAAAAAGCATACTATATCCGAATGGAGCAGGAGAGGATTATAAATATGATATAAGTGGCAGACTTATTGAGCGAAAAAGCAGAACTGGTGAAAAATATATTTTTACTTATGATTGCTTAGATCGCATAAGTACAATAACTAACCCAATGGGTGGGGAGAAACATTTCGAATATGATGCACTTGGTCATGTTACAAAAGTTGTTGATGAAAATGGTAATAATACCTGTTATGAATATTCTCCAAATGGATATTTGATAAATGTAAAAGATGCGCTTGAAAATGAAACTAATTACGAGTATGACTGTATGGGACAGCTTTTGAAAATCAGATGTACAGGAACGAATGGTGAAAAAGCGCAGGAAACATCATATAAATGGGATTTGGAAGGAAATGTCATTGCCGTTATAGACCCAATGGGAGATATGGAAACATATACATATGATCCTGCCGGACGCATGACCTCAAAGACGGACAGGGATGGCTATAAAACTAATTTTGTATATGGAGAGCATGGACTGATAAAGGAAATATTGTATTCGGATGGAAGAAAAGTATTATTCAAGTATAATACTATCCGACAACTCGAAGAAGTAAAAGACTGGCTTGGAATTACAAGGGCAAACAGAGATGAGAGGGGGCATATTAAGTCGATTACAGATCCATATGGCAATATGGTAGGATATGAATGGGGATTAATGGGCGAGAGAATAGCTACAATATATCCTAATGGAAAAAGGGTACAATATTCATACAATAATGCGATGCAGCTTATATCTTTAAACATAGGAAATGATGTTGTTAATTATGAATATGATTCTAATGGACGATTGATTGGAAAAGCATTGCCGGGAGGCTGTTATACAGGTTATAAGTATGATGCAAACGGTCAACTGAATACTATCATACATACTGGTATGGATTTCAAAGAAACATATGTATATGAATATGATCTTTCTGGAAACAAAATAGGTACACAAAAGTATAGACAGGGAATGTCAACAGATAGTGGAAAATATGAATATAATTATGATCAGATGAACAGGCTTACAGAGGTATGTCTGGATGGTGTACCACAAAGAAAATATAGCTATGATGCTTTTGGAAACAGGCAGATGCAAATCAGATATAACGAAAATGGAATGGAAGAAAAAATTTCATACAAATATAACTCTAAAAATCAACTTATAGAAGAAAGTAATAAGGGAAAAAGATGGAATTATATTTATGATCATAGGGGTAATTTGCTTGAAGTAAGAAATGGAACTGATACTGTTAAAAAATATTATTTTGATGCATCAAACCGTATGGAAAAAGTTATCGACATAGACAAAGGATTAACTGAAGAGGCAACATACAGTTATAATGGATTAGGACACCGTTTAGAACAGAATATAAAAATAGCAGGTGGAACAGATAGCATACGATATACACTTGATATGACAAAACAGTATCATAATCTACTAGAGAAGACATCAGCATTAGTAACAGAAAAATACTATTGGGATGGAAATGTAACCGCTTTGGAAGAAAAGGGTAGAAAATATTATTATTTTCAAGATGATTTGGGAAGCCCAATGAGATTGGCAGGAGCTGATGGAAGAAGTAAGGAAGTCTATGGCTATGACGAGTTTGGTAATGATATAGGAAATGATATGGAGAAAGAAAGTGAATTTTTAAAAAAATCCATACAAAGTTTTGGATTTACAGGGTATCAGAGAGAGGAGGCAGGAGAATTATATTATGCGCAGGCTCGAAGATATGATTCTGGAGTAGGAAGATTTGTTAGTGAAGACTATTTTAGAGGAAGTGTATCTGTACCATTTACATTAAATCGTTATAGCTATTGCTGGAATAGACCAACTAACTTTGTGGATTTAAATGGTATGACTCCGAAAAATCCAACAGCTGGAGTGTCCGATTATTTATATAAT
>ULRF01012681.1_pt1 | contig 11213 bp, 8 predicted proteins | sample 1955131 | NCBI WGS metagenome assembly ULRF01 (sample SAMEA4835673, study PRJEB28245) | human gut metagenome | biome: gut microbiome; material: fecal sample | place: Denmark | collected 2008
AGGAGTCAAATGACGCAAAAGAACATTTAGATAAACTTGAGTCATTACTTCCAAAAGCTAATAAGGATGTAAAAGATAAAATACAAAAAGAAATTGCAGTCACGAAGGCCGGCATAGCTGGTGAAGATAATATAATGTTTGAACTTAAACATAGCAATATGGATATGGTAGTCTTACATGATATTTATTTAGAAACTAAAAGTGGATTAGGAGCACAGATAGATTTTATCGTAGTTACATCAAAGGTTATATTTTTGATTGAGTGTAAGAATCTGGTAGGAAATATAGATATTGATTCAAAAGGAGCATTTATCAGAACTGTTACATACGGAACAAAGAAACAGAAAGAAGGAATATATTCGCCAATTACTCAGGGTGAAAGGCATCTATCTGTTTTAAAAGAGGCCAAACTGGATAATGCAGGGCTTGTCACAAGTCTTGCAATTAAACGAAATTTTGACAGCTCTTATAAATCATTAGTAGTTTTAGCTAATCCTAAAACAATCGTAAATGACAGATATGCTCCAAAAGAAATCAAAAGTCAGGTTATTAGAGCAGATCAGCTTGTTTCAAATATGAAGAATATTATAGCTGCGTCAAATGATTTTGCATCTACTAAAAAAGAAATGATGTCAATTGCACAGGGAATTCTTGACATGAATATTGAAAGTCGTAAAGATTATGTAGCTAAGTATGAAGAACTCGTCAAGGAAAATGAGCTTTCTGATTCAGCAGATACTAAAAAGGAAACTCCTGATAATAAGCAGAGTGTAAATGATGACAAATTGATTTGTCCTAAATGTGGTTCGAAACTGGTGCTTAGAACTGCAAATAAAGGGGAAAATGCAGGAAAACAGTTTTATGGATGCTCAAACTTCCCTAAATGTAGATTCATATTGAATATAAAAAAGTAGATATTTATATGCTTCATATGGGATAAATTTAGGAATATTGAGGAAGCACGATAAAGGGCATAATTGCAAATAAGGATAAGCAGACAGAAAAATATAATGGGCAAATTGAGCCGGCTGGAGCAGAGATGTTCTGGTCGGCATTTTTGCTTAAAAGAATGTGGATGTAAAATCTGCACAAATATGATAGAATAAAAATTGGATATTTATACATTTTGGGGGATAGAGGTGATATGTTTGAAGCAGACGAAAGTAACAGAGTGGATTATATCAGGCAATCCAGAACAATATAATGTAGTAGATGCATTTCATAATTTGCATAGAGTGGATTGGGCACAAAAGGCAAATATGACGGCTGGTGATATAGTTTATATTTATGTATCAGGAAATGTAAAAGCAATTAAATTTAAATGTAGAGTAAACAAGGCTGATCTTGACGAATCGGATATTGATGATCGAGAATATGATCTTTCAGGCCAGTTTGATGGTACAGCTGGCCGCTATATGGAATTAGAGTTACTTGAAGAGTACGTGGGTGATGAATATTCCAGGGAAGAACTGATGAAACATGGATTTAGGTCACCACAAGGGCCAATACGCATGCCAGAGTCGGTTAAACAGTATTTAGAATCAATAAGTGTATTTGAACATAGATATCCAGTAAATACAGCTGTATGGATTGCGACAGCATTGCTTTCAGCAGAATCGTTTGATAGTAATCCGGTATGTAGCAAAAAGGATATGTATTTTAAACAAACAGCAATCATACAGCGTGCACAAAAGTTGGCGGAAAGCAGTGTGGCAAATGCTCGTTGTTCGCAGTGGTGTTGCGCGGATAATGATAACTCATCTAATAATTATCTCCGGGGAGATTCCGAAGAAGATAGTTCATTGAGAAGATTAAGTCTTCTGGATGAATTTCCGGAGAAAACACACCCGGAAGGGCTCAACATGGCGGATGAGTTGACCATGAATGGAAATAAAATAACAATGGAAGAACTGTTCTATTTTGTCAGAGAGCAGTATCCAACGATTATCGGAAATGATAGTAAAATTGATTACATAGGAGTTCTGGATTATCTACGAGATAACACAGATGTTCCGTATTCTAAGCCAGATGCACCGGGGCTTGCAGCAGAAGAAGTAAGTCGTCTTTTGGAAGTAAAGAAAAAAGGACAGAATGCTATAGCTGAGTTGAAAAAGATGGCAGAAGCATTTGCTGTTAGATTTAAGTTAGAAAAATGCATGTCTATGTCTTGGCTGGATGGTTCAAATACAAAAACACGCCGCTATTTATGGGCACCATTAAAATACGGAAAATATGCGGATAATCCAGTAAGTGTATCGGTGTTTGTAGAAAAACGTAACAGCGATACTTGTTATCGAGTAAGTTTGGAAATAAAAAATGATGGTGATGACAAAGACATAATGAAACAGTACCATTCACATTTAGACATTCCTCTTAATGTGGCGGCAGGCCTAGTTTATGTTTCTGTTTCTGGTAGCAATGAGTGGGGAACTCCAGATATTTTGAATAAGACGCAAGATGAAATAAAGCAGGAAGTTGAATCTGGAAAGCTCAAGAAAGTGCAAATATGTAAGTACATTGATAGAAAGCCGGATGAAACAAACGCTTATTATCATACAGAAATAACTAAGGCCATAGCAGCTATACTGCCATATTATGACCATGTACTTGGAATTGAAAAGATAGAGTATTATCCAAGTCTTGCTGAATATGATCCAGGAATTACTGCAGAAGAATATGAAAGAATTCTGGGTGATGAGAATATTGTAAAAAGCGCATGGTTAGATACTCTTCATTATTTGTATTTGATGGGTGGAATAGGAACCTGCAAGCAGATAGCGAATAAATATGGAAATGGCGCCGCGCATTATAACACGAATGCAATCAATGTGGCTAAGGCTGTACATAAGGAAACAAACTGTCCGTTATGTGCAAGAGATACAGGAGAAAATCAATACTGGCCAGTTTTGTTCTATGGACGAGATTTGGCGGACAGTGCCGATGGTGTATTTTCTTATAAAATGAGAGAGCCTTTGATGGAGGCAATCAAAGCATTAGAGGAAAGAGGTGTGTTCCAGGAGATGAAAGAAGCAAATAAAGAGTTTGATAAGAATTTAATATTATATGGACCTCCTGGAACAGGAAAGACATATAATTCTGCCACATACGCTGTTGCAATTTGCGACGGGAAGTCTGTAGATGAACTTACAGATTATGATGCAGTTATGACAAGATATAACGAATTAAAAAAAGCTGGAAGAATAGCATTTACTACATTTCATCAATCATATGGATATGAAGAATTCATAGAGGGAATTAAACCGATTATTGATGAGAATAAGCAAGATATTGGATATACGATAGAATCAGGAGTGTTCAAGGAGTTTTGTGAAAAAGCGAAAAGCATTGTTCGAACAAAGAACGGTGATTCTATTGATGCAGGGGCTAGAATATGGAAGTTAACCATTATGAATGGAGATCTGAATCAAGTAAAACAGGAATGCTTTGAAGAAAATAATGTTCGAATGGGATTTGACATAGATTCGGATGAAGCGCGTTCTTTTGTGGAAGATGTGAGGCTTGGCGATATTATTTTGTCATTTAAAACTCGAAAGACAATTGACGGAATTGCAATAGTAACAGATGAAGCAGCTGTGCTGCAAGATAAGAGTATGTATAAGACTGCAAGAGCAGTGAAATGGCTTGCAAAAAATATTGATGAGGATATTACTGATATAAATAATGGTAAGTTACTTCATAGAATGACTTTTGCAAAAGTCCCTAATATGAATGTAAAGGATGTTATTAAGTTAGCTGAGAAAGTAAATCCAGGCTTAGAAAGTACAGTAATTGAAGAAAATACAGAGCCGCATGTATTTATTATTGATGAAATTAACAGAGGAAATATCTCAAAAATATTCGGGGAATTAATTACATTAATTGAAAGTACAAAGAGAGCTGGGATGTCTGAATCAGCATCAGCTATATTACCATATTCAGGAGATGAATTTAGTGTACCATCTAATGTGTATATACTTGGAACAATGAATACAGCAGACAGATCAATTGCATTGATGGATACAGCCCTTCGTAGAAGGTTTCAGTTTATTGAAATGATGCCGGATTCAGATGTGCTTAGAAAGATTCATGCGGATAAGGTAGAGGATTTGGATGTTGCAGCAATGCTTGATAAAATCAATGAAAGAATTACATTCTTATATGATAGAGAGCACACGATTGGACATGCCTTCTTTACTGGACTTAAGGATGACGCATCACTTTCAAAGCTGCAGTCTATATTTGAAAAATCTGTAATTCCATTATTACAGGAATACTTCTATGAGGACTATCAGAAGATACAGCTTGTATTGGGCGATAACGCCAAGAGTGATGATAGCTTGAAGTTTATTCTTGATGAGAAAGTAGTAGCAAAGAATATTTTCAAAGGTAATGTTGAAGACGTGATTGATCTTCCGGAAAAGAGATATTCAATCAATAAGGTAGCCTTTGGCGATATCAATAGTTATAAGGAAATTTTGTAAAGCGTGGTGATAACATGGGTAAACCGTTTGAGGTAAAAGAGTTTGACTCCATTATCTGCAATGCGGATTATAAAGATGATGAAAAATACAAATATTTGAATCAGAAAGAATTCGATAATCTGGTGGCGTTTATCCATGAGTTTACCGGAGATGCGGATAGTGCAGATGCGTTAGACTTTATGAAGATTGGCTACCGACGTAATGTTGGAGAAGTAGTCTCTATAAAGAACTACGTTGGTCTGATTCAAATGAAGAATGGTTTCCAGATCCAGGTACTTCCAAAGATATCGTTTGGAGCGGAAGACGAAGGAAATGTGCAAACCAAGAGAGTGTTCCTTAGAATGCTCCGAAGCATGAAGGATTTTCCAAGTAAGGTTTTCAACGATGCTTCTTTAAAAGTAGACCAGATGAATTTATACGAGCTGTTTATCAATATGTATCTGCAGGAAGTCAGACAGTTGGTGAAACGCGGTATAAAGTCAAATTATGTTGGACAGGAAGATAATTTGCGTTATTACAAAGGAAAACTGCTGGTAAATCAGCAGGTGAGGGCGAATTTGGCCCACAAGGAACGCTTTTACGTAGCTTATGAAGAATTCCATCCCAATAGGGCAGAAAACCGGCTTGTAAAGGCAACACTCGCAAAGTTACAGAAATTGACGACAAGTGCAGAAAACTCAAAAGAAATAAGACAGCTACTAACAGCTTTTGAAATGGTGGATGCTTCGGTAAACTATGCGAAGGACTTTTCACAGGTAGTTATCAATAGAAATACAAAAGATTATGAGATGCTTATGCAGTGGTCTAAAGTATTTCTGATGAATAAGAGCTTTACGACGTTCTCCGGCTCCACAGCATCAAGAGCGTTGCTGTTCCCAATGGAGTCTGTATATGAAAGTTATGTAGCACAGCAGATGAAAAAGGTGATGAGTCCGGAAGGCTGGGATGTATCCAGCCAGGACAAAGGACACTATCTTTTTACAGAACCAAGGCGACAGTTTGCGCTAAGGCCGGATATTGTTATGAAAAGAGGAGAGCGTACAGTAATTCTGGATACTAAGTGGAAAAGCCTTGTTGATAACGAAAGAGTAAATTATGGTATTTCACAAGCGGATATGTATCAGATGTATGCATACTCGAAGAAATATAACACACCTGAAATATGGCTGTTATACCCGGTGAATGATGAAATGAGAAATCATTATCCAATCCGGTTTGAGAGTGGAGATGGAACAACAGTAAATTTGCATTTTGTTGATGTCGATAAAATAGAAGAAAGTTTGCAAGAACTTAGAAGCAAATTGGAAGAAGGTGAATAGGATGGCCAATACAAAATTTGACAAACTCCTTGGACTTTTAGAACCATTGGAAAATGATGGTGTTGGAGAATGGATAATAGATAAAGAGCACAAAGGAACGGAAGACGATCCTATACACTTTCCATATCCAAAGTATACAGAAGTGGTTAATGAGTTAATAGATGCGGTGTATGAGTTTGAACATGAAAATCCGGAATATGAGTTGAAAAAATATGGAGAACTTCTTAAGGAAAGAGGTTTCGAATGGGGACAACGATCAATGGAGAATGCCGATGTATCCAATATGGATGCACAAGGTATCATGGCATTACTTATGGGCATGGTGCGAAGCGAGAGATTTTGTGATGGTGCTATTATGGGAATGATAAAATCTGGAGCTGTTAAAAAATGGATTATGCGCTTGCGAGAACTTAAGGAGATGCAGTAGATGAAGACGATTAGAGTTGTTGCCGCAGTTATCTGTGATTCCGTAAAGGAAAAGCGTAAGATATTTGCTACAGCTAGAGGATATGGGGAGTTCAAAGGACAATGGGAATTTCCTGGTGGGAAAATAGAAGAAGGAGAAACACCGGAGCAGGCGTTAAAGCGAGAAATTGAAGAAGAATTGGATACGAAAATCGAAGTATACGATTTGATTGATACCATCGAATATGATTATCCTAATTTCCATCTCTCAATGGACTGCTTTTGGTGTGAGACAATAACTGGTAAGCTAGTTCTGAAGGAAGCAGAAGCAGCTAAGTGGTTAAGGAAGGATGAGCTAGATTCAGTTCAATGGTTGCCGGCGGATTTAACATTGATAGAAAAAATTAGAAGATCTATGTCAGCGTTATAGGAGGAATGCATAGTGAGGGAATCACAATCACAAAAAATGAAGTGGAAGAGAATAAAATTAAAATCAAGCATTTACCCTACGTGTGCTGTATTTTCAGTAATATCTTTAATTGCAATTATTATAATTTGCTGTAATTTTGAATCGGCTTCACTTGTGTATAGTTTGGGCAATTCAATTTTTACTGGTATTCTTGCATCAATAATTGTGTCTGTTATAATTCAGAGAAAGCAAGATAAGGAACTGTTTGAAAGGAAGAGAGCTGTTTTATTTGATGCTGGGTTTTATTTGAAGACATTTGAAGAAGACTATAAAGAAAAAAAGAAAAGTAACAGTAGATTAGACGAGGATTGGAAACAACTATTTGAACTTTGTAGAGAACCAGCAAAGTATTTGAGCAAGATGTATCGCAATGGGATGGATGTATTAGATGTGGTTGATATATCTATTTTGCGCACAATCAATAGTAAATATCGATTTATAATGGCAGCGAGTAAAGAAGTCAATTCACATGCAAAGGATAAAAAGTTCTTAAGAGATCCGGCAGAGATAATGGAAGTATGGAATAAATATGATAAGGAAATCAGAGAACTAAAAGAAAATTTGTTTTACTTGATTATAAAGTGGAAAATGGATTCAATTATTGATTAGACAGTACCCTACTTTTATAAATTTGACTAATGCAAAGAGGGATAGTAACATTAGTGCAAAAGGCAGAGAAAGCCTATAAATAAAGGATTTTCATATTTATTTTTGCCAAAAAGATAGGGTAATACCATACTAAATACTAAATGTGGTATAATTACGCACATTTAATACAAAATATAGTGTTTCTGCGGGTGTGGATATCACATCAGTTGATATGGTAATGTTCCTCAGGCCTACGGAATCTCCGATAGTTTTTCTCCAGCAGCTTGGAAGAGGACTCCGTAAATGCAGAGGAAAAGAGTTTCTGACTGTGCTTGATTTTATCGGCAATTATGAGAAGGCGGGCAGAGTGCGTTTTCTTTTGTCAGACAGGAGTAATCAGCATGCAGGTGCGTATAATCCGTCAGATACAACAGCTTTTCCGGATGATTGTCTGGTAGATTTTGATATGAAGCTGATTGATCTTTTTGCGGAAATGGACAGAAAACATTTAAAGCTTAAAGACCAGATAATTAATGAATATTTCAGGGTGAAGGAACTGCTCGGAAGGCGCCCGGACAGAATGGATTTGTTCACATATATGGATGATGGAATTTATGAAATAGCCATTGCTCATTCAAAGGATAATCCATTTAAGAAATATCTCGAATTTCTTAAAGAACTGGATGAGCTTAATCAGGATGAAGAGGTTTTTTACAAAGGAATAGGAAGAGAATTTATCAGTCTGCTTGAAAACACTAGCATGTCAAAGGTGTATAAGATGCCTGTACTTATGGCATTTTATAATCATGGAAATATCCTGATGGAGGTGTCGGAAGAGCAGCTGCTTTCAAGCTGGAAGGAGTTCTTTTCAACCGGAACCAACTGGAAAGATCTCGATAAAAATATGACTATTCAAAAATACAATTCCATATCGGATAAGGAACATTTAAAGAAGATTCTATCTATGCCGGTGCATTTCCTTTTGGAGTCGGGAAAGGGATTTTTTGTGAAAAAAGATGGTGTGGCAATCGGGCTTAGAGAAGAGCTGAGACCGCTAATTGATAATCCGGTAATGGTTTGTCAGATGAAGGATGTGATTGATTATAGGGCTATGGACTATTATCAGAGGAGATATAGGCAGTCACAGGAAGATGGAGAAGTATAATGTAAACTTATGAAGCAGTTAGGGGGATGAAATCATATGGCTCAAAGAACAGTGGCATTATGTGATGGAAAATTTATAGGAATTGAATCAATTTATACCGTCATAGATGGTAAACAAATTAATATTCCGGACAAACTTGAACAGCTTCGAGCAAAAAGCCGTAATAATGAGTTGTTCTGTCCTTGTGGCTGTGGAGCAAATCTTGTACTGGTGGCAGGTGAACGAAATTTAAGAGAACAGCATTTTAGAATAAAAGAGGGCTTTGATGGTATATGTCAGATGCCCGTTGAAGGAATTAATTCAATTGATTCAAAGATTGCTCTAAAATGTTGGCTGGAGGATAAACTGCATACAGATGATATTGAAAGCAGGGTTCCTATAAGAACTGTATCTGAGTCTGAAAGAAAATATGAATTTACATTTATGTCAGCGAAAAAGAAGGTAGCTTTATCTTTTTGCAATGAATACCGTAATTTATCTGATGATAAATTTACTATTCTTGAACAGCATAGCAATGGTAATTCAATTATTTATGTTGCGTCAGGGGATAAATCCGAAACAAATGGACAGTACCCGGAAGGGTTAATGAAAATTCAGAAGAGACAGGGCTATTGCCTGCTTTTAAATGTAGATGGAGCTGATTATTCAAAGGCTGAGTTGACAGTTGTATATTATGAAAAAAATGCTGATGGAGTATGGGAAAAAGTCAATATAGCAAGAGATAAATTAAGTAAATTTGACATATCAGATTCATCACAGATAATGTATCATAATCATTCGCTGTCTGATATGTTAAAGGAAAAACAACTGGAGTTTAATAAGCATAAGCAGGCAATTATTTATCAGCGTGAGTTGGATAAGATACATGCTGAAGAAGCCTGGAGAGCTGACGAGGAACGAAGAAAACAGGCTAGAATAAAAGCTGAAAAAGATAGAAAGGCAGAACTTGAGCGTAGAGAAAAAGAAAGAATAGAGCAGGAAAAAATTGCTGCTGAGAAAAAAGAACAAGCCCGAATGGAACAAGAAAGAGTTGAGGTTGAAAAAAGACAGAAGAGACAGGAATTCCTAAAAGTCATAAATAGTGGTGATTGTCCGGAAGATAGGGTTTTAACTGATGAAGGAGGACTCAGATGGGTACAGTGCGAGTTCTGTGGAAAATTTGCTCCGGCAAGTGCATTTGCTTCATATGGTGGTTTCGGAAAATTAAATAAAGGCAAGTGCTATGAATGCTCAAGAAATCCGAATATAAATACAGAAGTAAATGTCTCAGAGGAAAAAGCAAGACAAAAGCTCAGATATGATCCTGATATATGTCCTGAATGTGGTGGACGATTGCGATTAATACAAGGTCCTTTTGGTAAATTTATGGGATGTGAGAATTATCCTACGTGTAAATTTAACAGAAGAGTAAGAAAAAAATAGGAACGTTAGAGTTCGAACGGTGCTTATTGTTTTGTATAGAGGGAAAAATTAAATGTCTGATTCGAATGTACAAATTGAAGAAGTATATAAAAGAGTACCATTTTTCCCAACTAATTGGAACACTCTATAACAGAGAGATAACTTTAAATTTGTGATATAATAATTGACATTACAGAGAGAAAAAGAGGAAAAAATGAAATTAATTACTTTGACATGTCCAAAATGTGGAGCTCAAATGGAAGTTAATCCTGAGCTCGAAGCAATAATATGTAATTATTGTGGAAATAAAATGTTGATAGATAGAGAAGTTGTTGAACAAAAAATTACTGGTGGCTTTGAATTTGGATATCAACAGGAACAAGGAAGATTAAAAGCTCAGCAGGAGGAACAACAAAAAAGAATCCGTGAAGAAGAAAAAGAAGCAAGAAAGAATGAAATTCTATATCAGAGGAAAAAAAGAGAGGAGATTATTCTCTCATATGGTAAAGATATTCGCAATATAAGTATTGGTCTAATGATTATTGCTATATTAATATCTGTTATTTTATTTGGGAAACTTGATGGCACGATAGATAAAGCAATGGGAGTAGTTTCAGGACTTGTTCATGTAGTAATTTCATTGGCAGTTATTGTTCTTATAAACAAAATAAGTCTGGAACGGTTGCTGTTTATAACTGTATTTGGAATTGTTGATCTGATATTTAGTATATTTGCAGTAATGAGTTTTGGATGGTGTTTTGTATATACTGTTGTAGATATTGTAATTATATTTCACGCAATCAAAGCATATAGGGTTTTAAGACGCAGAATGGATATGGAGTAGATAAATATTTTATTGTTTACATTATTCATGAAAAAATGACCATATAAATAATAAGGCAGAGAATATAGTTGATGAGACAGATGCTAAGTATATTGAGTTTGAGCGGTGTAATGAAGATAATGATATCGAAGGTGTAGTTAAAAAGCTGGAGTCGGAGAAGTATGAGGTCAGATATGCTACAGCACTGACAGAACTTGACGGAGGACAGAAACTTGTAAGATTTTATGATCCGTCCGGCAATCTGATAGAGATTCGTACACCATGGGATAAATTGGGAAGAGAGAGTGATTAGGATATGATAAGGACAGTAAAAGGCGATATTACAAAAATTAGAAATGTGCAGGCAATTGTAAATGCAGCAAACAACTCGCTTCTTGGTGGAGGCGGTGTAGATGGTGCTATTCACAGAGCAGCAGGACCGGAACTTCTGGCGGAGTGCAGGACACTTCACGGATGTGAAACAGGAGAAGCAAAGATAACAAAAGCCTATAATTTACCATGTGATTATGTTATTCATACTGTAGGACCGATATGGAATGGA
>ULRF01006258.1_pt1 | contig 11170 bp, 7 predicted proteins | sample 1955131 | NCBI WGS metagenome assembly ULRF01 (sample SAMEA4835673, study PRJEB28245) | human gut metagenome | biome: gut microbiome; material: fecal sample | place: Denmark | collected 2008
AAGGCAGCGGGGAAGGTGAAATTTTTCTGACCGTCAGCAAATTTTACATATATATGTTTATCAGCGATTGACTGTACTTTTCCTTCGCCGAATTTTTTATGTATTACGGTCATACCTACTGTTATTGACGATTCGTCAAAATCGGGGGTATTGCTGCGTTTTCTGTCGGGAACGGGTAAAGCGGCTTTGGGAACGGGTGATTTTATGCCGAACTTTTCGGTCACAAGAGGCGGAGTGGTTGGACTTGCAGCGGTGGACTTGCCTGACGGCTTAACGGATTTTACCGCTGATGACCGGGTGACTTCTTTCTTTAACTCCGCTATATCTTCTGTGGCTTCGGTAGGCTGAGGAGCGTTCATTGATTCCTGTTGATTATAGAACAGCTTTTTGTATTCATCTTTTCTTATGGCGGTATCCCAACCGCCTATTTCCTTATCGTTACGGTGCATATCAATTCCGGTATAGGTAAGGCTTGCGTCCTCGTAGCGTTTGAACTGGAAAATGGAATGATTCATAAGGCTGGAGTTGAAAACGCCGAGCGAACACAAAAGGTCGAAATCCTTTGTATCAAGGCCGGTCACTTTTTTGAAAAGACCGGGTTCAAGCTGGGTTATAACGTCCTTGAGGCAGGATTCACGGTAGTCGGTAAGGTACATAAATACGGGAATTCTTGAAGCGAATTTCATCAGCTTTTCCTGTACCTCCTTACGCTTTGACTTGAACTCCTTCTCGGCTTCGGTAAGCTCTTTCTTTTCTTTCGGGGTGAGCTTTTCCACGCCGTCTTTCTTCAGCTTCTTTACAGCCTCGGACTTGTTGATAATTACCTCAAGCTCCTTGTTGAGATTGCGGAAAGCCTCGATATTTTCAAGTGCGGTCATTGCCTCTGTGCTTGCCATCAGACGTTTTAATGTATCGTTATCAACGTTAACAAGAAGGGCGGACTGCCAGCGCTTTGCGAGGAGGGTTGCGGAGGTTCCGGCAAGGGTAATATCAAGAATAGCCTGTGCGTTTACCTGCTCCATAGTCGAGCCGTCATAGGCTAAGACGGGCAGGAAGTTTATAAATTCGCTGACGTTCTTTTCGGGGTTTGTGTTCTCGGAATTCAGATTGCAGGCATAGTCGGATATCTGGCGGAGCGCACGGTCAAGTGCAAAGTCGAACACATAGCATTCGTGCTTGATTATCTCTACTTCGCCCTTCTCATTTTTTACCGTCCAGGGCGACTGCACACGGAAAGCTGACTGGAAATAGGTTTCCGGGCTTTTAAGATTGCGGAGCATAAATATGCCTGTCCACGGCTTTACGGTAACGCCTGTTGTCAGCTTGCCGCAGGTGAGGGTTATTGTCCTTGTAACGAGAGGATCGCCCATAGAATCAATAACGGGCTTTACCGCATCAAGACCTACGCCCGCTTTTATACCGGCGCAGACGTTTATCTTATAGCCCTGATTGTAATAGTTATTCTGACTTTGCATAAGAAGATTGTACATCGCAAAGCAGGACGCTACGCTCGGCAAAAACCATAGGGTGTGCGACAGTACGTTAAGAAGCCTTGTGTCTGAGAAGGGCATAGGCGGACGCTTGTCAACGCCAAGACTTACCGCAATTTTAAGGTCATCTACGCTTGCAGGCAGATATGCGCCACGGATAAGATCGAGCCATTTCTGCACCTCGTTCTCGTTTACGAAGCGAGCGTCCTCGCCTTTTCCCTTTGCGGAAAAGAACAGATTCAGATCGAAGCCGTCAAATTCTCCCTCAGAGGCCACAGAGCGTATACTTTCGGGAATTTTATAGGTCATCATTACCATACGGGGAAGTGACAGATAAGGGTTGTTTTCGCCCTTCCAGTTTTCTTTTGCGCTCTGTTCATCTGAATAAGTCCAGTTGAAAATCTGTTCTTCTATGAATTCACCGCTGTGCATTGCTCTGAACGGGGTACCGGACAGATAAAGGTAGTGTGACGAGGTTATCGGCAGAAAGGTTTCGTTTACGGCATTTCCTGCTTCTTCCTTCTGATATTTTTCTGCGTCAAAGTCTATATCTTCATCGTCGGGATCGTCAAACAGTTTCTTTGCGTTTTCTCTCCACGCTCCGAAATGGTATTCGTCAAATATGACTAAATCCCAGTTGGTAGTATGGATAAACTCGTTCTTGTATTTTATACCGCCGTTTTCGTTAGTACCGAGCAGATCCTGAAACGAGCCGAAAACTACTATCGGTCTTGTGCTGTCGGCGTTGTAATATGCCTCGTCGATATTCTGCTTGTTATTATGTGCGTCCTTGTTTGAAACGTACTGCCAGCCCTCAAAATCAACGTGAGTTCTTAAGTCCTCGCTCCACGCCGACTCTACGGCAGGCTTGAAGGTGAGAATAAGAATATGCTTGAAATTCATCTTCTTGCAAAGCTCATAAGCGGCGAAGGTCTTGCCGAAACGCATTTTTGCATTCCACAGGAATTTTGGTATGCGCTCAGGCTCGGTCTTTTTAATGTTTTCAAAGTATTCGATTGTGCGGTCTACCGCTTTACTCTGTTCCGGACGCATTTTAAAGTCGGCGGTGCGGTATTCGTCCGTCCTTTCGCCAGTGCGAAGCTCACGTACGGCGGAGCGTACATCATTTACGGTACAGTTGTACCATTCGTTCTTGTCGGTGTTTTCGTTAAGACGGTGAAAGCCGTTACGTTTAAGAACGGCGTGTACGTCATGGTCGTTGAAGCACGAGCCGTCAGGACGCATTGCCGATTCCTCGCAAAGCACGGTGTAGCTTATCGCACTTGTATGGAGCTGTTCTTTTATACGCTGCTTTACATCACGGTCGGTGTAGCCTACTTTTATGTAGCCGTCGTGAGTGGTAACGCCGTTCAGCTTGTAGGCATAGATAGTCGGGTTTACCTCGGGGCGAGGGGTCACATACTTTTCAAATACGTCAGCCATTGTTGTCACCGCCTAAATCCATCGGTCTTATCATAGACTCGATAAAGTTTATTTCTTCGTCTGTGAGATTGTATTTTTCGTAGAGTTCGGAATCTGTCCACGGTTTTGAGAAGTCTTGGAGGGGGACGAAAGAGTATGTTTTGCTGGTGGTATGTTGAGAGATTTTTTTAAGTCCTAACATAAAATGAAAGAATTTTGTACAAAGATACGATTGAGCGTTTAATGTGGTATTTTCGTTGCTAAAAGGTCCTATAAGAATGTATGTTTCGCTACAAACTGTGTTGGGGGTACCAATTATAGATTTAACAATATCGGTTTCCATATTGCCTGCACCTATAGCTTCCGGAACATATAATTTCCATTCATCAATCCACTGCTTGTTTTTAGTAACTTGTTCTCTTTTTATGAAACCTTTGTCTTTCTGAGCATATATTAGCACGGTATTTTGAGAATCTTCAATATTTGTATAGTCACGAAAGTTAGTAGCAAAACCAAACGGTTTTCTTGATTGTACTATTGTATCGAGAGTTTTTTCATTATATTTCTGAATTTTTCTTAAAATCTGAATAGCTTCATTATAGCGTATAAAAGTATCGCTGTTTTTTTCGAGTAAAGGTCTTTTCATTGTAGAGATAATTTCATTTTCCTTGTAATTAGTTACAACGCAATCATCAGATCTTTCGCTTTCCCATAGGAAATAGCAAACACCGCCTTTAATTTCAACACCGGCAAAGCAATCAGAGGCATTAACATAATCGTGAATCTGTGTTATATGTCTGTCATTGAGCATTTTATATCTAAACTCATCAAGCCCTTTACCGCCTGCGTACCATCGGGCAGGTATAATCATAGTAAGAAAACGGGGCTTAAGATTTTTGGCAGTTTCGACGAAGTATTGATATATAGGTTTAGCACTTGCACCATTTCCCTCATCACTTAACTGATACGGCGGATTTGAAATAATAACATCGAACTTCATGCCAAAAATCTCCTCGGGGTGTAATGTATGTATCCATTCATACGCATAATATTCACGTTCTTCGCCACGGTCGTACTGCGTTTCGGACGCACCGCAGAAAATGCATCTTCCGGATTTGTCGAACGAGTGGGGGATACGCTTGAAACGGATATTTCCGTCCGAATTTTCAAAGTGTGTTACCGAAAAAGCACTGTCTGCGTACTTACTGCAATAAAGGCTTCTGCGTGAGAGCAGGCTTGTAAGCTCGGTTATCGCAATGCCGTAAAGCTGATTTTTAAAAATATGGTCTATTCGCTGCTGTCTGTCGGGGATAACGGTTTCAAGGCCTTTTATAAGACGCTTTGCTATCTCACGAAGGTATACTCCCGTTTTCACGGCGGGGTCGAGAAACTTTGTATCGGGAGATGAGAAAAGCTCCTGCGGGAGCATATCGAGCATTTTGTTTACTATTTCCGGAGGTGTGAAAACCTCATCGCTTGAGAGATTGGCAAGGCAGGACAGAACATCGGGGTTGTATACCTTTTCGTAAAGTCCGCTTAAAATTCCGGTTGAAATATTATCAGCCATTTTCCCATAACCTCCTGTAGTTGCATATATATTTCCGTAAAAAAGTGCCCTCGCCTTCTGTGCTGTCGCTGAGGGTGAGCTGAGAAGCCTTTTCCTTATTGCCGTTTACCAGTTCGTCAAAGCTGTAATCGCTGCGCTGTATATTACTGCCGAAAACGAATGCCCACTCGGAAAAGACTATATCCTGTTCGGTATCGTTGCAGTTTTCGTCTACGCACTTAAGAGTAAGGGCGTTTCCGCAGACGATATTTCTTGACAGGATAAAGCGGACGGATTTTCTTGTATCATCGTTGCATTCTTTTTTGCAGACGGCTCTGTATTGCTTGTCCCACTGCTTAAACAGCCGTTCACGGCAGGTTTCGACATTATCCGCCATTATATCGACACCGTAAAGACTGCTTACCGCAAGGAGCGAGTATTTTTCATATTCAATAGGACTGCGACCGTATTCAGACTTTACGACCGACAGCTTTCTTGCGAGAATTTCGGCAAGGAAATTGCCCGTTCCGCAGGCGGGTTCAAGAAAACGGCTGTCGATACGCTCGGTTTCCTGTTTTACAAGGTCGCACATTGCCTTTACTTCACGCTCGGCGGTGAAAACCTCGCCGTGTTCGGTAACACGTTGTCTGGATTTTATTTGTTGTTGCACTTAATCACCCGTTTTGAGCAAATTTATCAATTAATTCTGAGTAAATTCGTTTTTATATCAAATATTATAGCATAATGATGCAAATTTATCAAGTTGCACCTGTTACAATTTGATTATAAATCAAATTTGAGGTGGATAAATGAACGATGCTTTTGATTTCGGCTTGATTCTGAAAGGGCTCAGAAAAGAAAAAGGCTGGACGCAGGAAGAACTGGCAAATAAAATAAACAAGGAAAGCTCAATAATCAGCAGATATGAAAAAAATCTGCAAAGCCCTACTTTTGATACGGTAAGAGCGTTTTCGGCTTTATTCAACGTTTCTATGGACTATTTGTCGGGTATGGAACGGCAATCGAATATTTCTACTATAGGTCTTAACGAAAAGCAAAGGAATATAATAACGCAGTTAATTGAGCAATTCCGTGAGCATAACGTAATAACAAGCAAACAGCTTACCGATAAGCAATCGTGTTTACTCGGTCAGATACTGGCGGAATTTCTGAAATAAACGCAAAGCACCGCCTGCACGGGAAATGTGCGGGCGGTGCTTGAAAATCGTATAAGAAAAAGCGGTCACGGGGCTGTATCTGTCCCTGTGACCGCTTGATTGTTTAATTTATGTCTGCTCACGCTTTTTGAGTATATTGCGGAAGGTAAGAGTGAAGATAACTGTACAGCAGATTGCCGAGGTAGCATCCGCTACGGATTCAGCGAGATATACACCCTCTACACCGAGAAAATTCGGCAGGATAAGGGCGAGAGGGATAAGCAGTATCACTTTACGCAAAAGGGCTATGAACAGTGAAATTTTAGCCTGACCGAGAGCAACGAACATATTCTGGCAGGTACGCTGAAGTCCGAATATGGTCATGCCGGTAAGGAAAAGGGGCATCATTCTGCCGACCGTTTTTATAAGTGCGGTGTCGTCTGTGAACATTCCTGCGACAAATTCGGGGAAGGTAATCATAAACAGGTTTGACAGGGCGAAGAAAGAGAACATAATTATCACGGAATATTTAAAGCAGAGGCGGACACGGTCTGTGTTGCCCTTGCCGTAATTGTAGCTGACTATCGGAACAAAGCCCTGCGCAAAGCCGCTCAAAGGCACGGCGGCAAACTGCATTGCGCTCTGCATTACCGTAAGTGTGCTGACGTATATATCGCCGTATGCGCTCAGCGAGCCGTTGAGAACGAAGCCGACAAGACTTTCCGTACTTGCCATTATAAACGGGGCGATGCCAAGAGCAAACAGCGAGCCGATTATTTTTATATCTGGCTTAAGATATTTCGGCTTTATTTTCAAAGTCGCTTTGTCGGATACAAGAAAACCTACTATTATAAAGGCGCTTACCGCCTGCGATATTACCGTTGCGAGAGCGGCACCCGTTACGCCCATACCGAACACATAGATAAAAAGCGGATCAAGGCCTATGTTGAGGATCGCACCGATTATTACGGCTATCATTGAAATTCCGGGTCTGCCCTGTGCATTTATGAACGAATTAAGTCCGGTTGCGAACATTACGAACAGCGTGCCGGTAAGGTATACCGAGAGGTAGTCTGTGGCATAGCCGATAGTAGCGTCGCTTGCGCCGATAAGGCGGAGCAGGGGCTCCATAAAGATGTAGGTTATGCCCGATGTTACTACAGCAAACAGCACAAGCAGTGAAAAACCGTTGCCGAGTATCCTGTGCGCTCTTTCACGGTCGCCCTTGCCGAGCGCTATTGAGGCAAGCGGTGCGCCGCCGCCGCCGACTATCTGTGAAAATGCCGAGATAAGAATGATTATTGAACTTGTAACACCGATACCTGCCAGCGCATCTGTGCCGATAAGCTCTATGTGTCCGATGAAGACCCTGTCAACTATGCTGTACAGCAGGTTTATAAGCTGTGCCGCAAAGCCCGGCAGTGCCATTTTAAGTATAAGCGGCAGCATCGAGGCTGTGCCGAGCCGTTCTTCGTATTTGTTATCCATTTATAGTATCTCCGTGTTTTGTCTTTCTATTTATAGAGTATATCACTTAACAGAAGAAAAGTCAAAGGTGGTGGCTGAAAGCCACTGTAAATTCCGCCTTTGGAAATGTTTGAGGTTGTCTGAACGTGGCAAAACGGCGGGGTAATATGATACTGAGGGTTCATCGGTGGCTGTGAGCCGCTTCAAATTCCGCCGTTCTGGCAGTTGACGGTTGGGTGAATAAGACTTGAGAACAGAATCTCATACTTTTGTAGAATCGGCTGAAGTTTTGGGAAAAGCAGTTTGCACTATAAAAAACAAAAAGACAGCGCCACCTGGCACTGCCTTTAATGTTTATAGAATTATTGCAATTACGCCTGTTCGCTTGGGGCAAGGCCTGTTCTTTTCAGAGCCTTTGAAATTGCGAGAGCGGCAAAGTATGCGAGAACTACGCTTGCTATATCCTTTATAAGATAGGGAGCGGATACGAGCAGGAAGCTGGATAACAGATCCTTGCCTGCAACGAGAGCGTACTGTACAAATCCGCAGATATGGCAAGCGGCAACGCCTAAGATGCCCATTGCTATTCTAAGCGGTATACGGAACTTTTCGGGCATATTTCTGAATGCGATTCCGCTGATGGCCGCCATAGCGATAAAGCCGATTATAAATCCGCCCGTAGGACCTACTATTGAAGCAATTCCGCCCTTGAAGCCGCTGAATACGGGAACGCCTACCGCACCGAGCAGAACATAAACTACCGTTGAAACGGTTGCTCTTGCCGTGCAGAGATAAAAGCCGCAGAGGGCTATTGCAAAGGTCTGTAATGTAACCGGTACGCCGGAGGGCATCGGTATTGCTATCTGCGAAAGTACTGCCGTAATTGCCGCAAAGAGCGCACAAAGTACGATTGTTGTGATTTTCTGTCTGTTCATATTTTTTGTTTCCTTTCCATTTTGTCAAACGACTTTAACAGAATACCACTGACAGCGCCTTGTGTCAACTAAACCGCACAAATGGGTGACAATCGAGAACGGTCTGCGTTATAACTTAATAACCTGATTGTACAAAATAACTAAAAGTTATGTGGTAAATGTGTGAAAAATGCAAATTGATTTTTTGACGTGCAGAGGTTATAATTAGTTTAATTGAGAATGTTGTAAACTTTTAACAACACTCATAAGAACGAAACATATACAAATTGTTTGGAGGTAATTAAAATGAAGTTATTAAAGGTATTATCCGCAAGTGCGGTTGCAGCTGCAGTAGCATCTACATTAGTAGTAGCAGCAGGTGCCGAAAAGGCAGGTCTTGGTTTCCAGACAGCTAACTGGCTGTTCAGAAACAACCTTGAGCAGAGCAAGATTTATGTTTGCGACACAAACGCCGAAGAAGGTAGCGGCGAGGCTGTAGGTGATGAGTATTTTGCACGTCCCGGTTCATTTGAAGATGTAACGATCGACAAGGACGGTACATATACAGCTAAGCTGACAGGTATAGAGGGTAAGGATCTTGGTGACAATGTAGCTACAGGCTTCAATGTTCTTAAGCTCTACACAAACATCGTTGTTGAAGATCACCCTGATCTTGTTATCACACTTACAAGCATTAAGTTCTCAGGCACAGAAATGCTTTCTGCTCCCGTTTCATTCGACTATGTTGAAGGCAACGACATCGCTGACTTAGATACAACAAAGCCCGATGCAAACTGTGCTGATAATAAGGATGCAGTCGTAGCAGGCTTAGCAGGCGTTCCGATCATCAACTCATGGTCACCTGACGCAGAAATCCTTGATGACAAGGCAGGCAACTTTGCAAGTGATATTGAAGTTACATTTGATGTAACAGGCTATGATAAGGCTCCTGCTGATACAGATGCTCCTGCAGATACAGATGCTCCTGCAGATACAGATGCTCCCGCTACAGAAGCTCCTGCAACAACAGGCGATTCTACAAAGCCCAACACAAACACAGGTGTTGAAGGCGTTGCAGCAGTTGCAGGCGTTGCACTCCTCGCAGCAGGTGCAGTAGTAGTTGCTAAGAAGAGAAAGTAATCTTAAAAAGATTAACTGATAATGACAGCCCTCATTCGTGAGGGCTGTTTTAATATCACGACCGAAAGAGGAAATATGAAAAAATCTATAATCAGACGTGCGATAGCTGCGTTTATTGCGGCGGCTATGCTTGCAGGCTGTGCGGCGCAGGACAGCGGTGTATTATCGTCTGTCGGAAACAGCTCGGCGACCGAAAGCAATGAATCGTATGTTGAGGATACGAGCAGTGTTGATGAAAATTCCGAGGTTACTTCCGTTGACAGCTCAGTAACAGAGAGCGACACATCTTCCGATACCTCCGAACAGGAAGAAAGTAATACTTCAAAGCAGGAAAATACATCAAAGTCAGATAACACCGAGAAGCCTGCCGATACGACAAAAGTACAGGCAACTGCCGATACGAAAAATAACAGCCAGAGCAAGCCTGCTTCATCTGCAAGCAATTTCACTGTTCAGTGGAAGAAGTCGAGCAGCTGGGAAGAGGGCGGTAAGAAGTGCGGAGGTTATGAGATCGTTATAACCAATAACGGCGATACGGTGAACAGCTGGACGGCAAAGGTAACCGTCCCCGGCAACACAAAGCTGATGTCGCAGTGGAACGGAATATTCAGCATTTCGGGAAACACAATGACGGTCAAGAACGAGAGCTACAACGGAACTATAGAAAAGGGAAAGAGCGTTTCATTCGGTTTTAATTATTCGGCTGACGCTTATATCAATGAGGGTAAAGTGACTGTAAACGGAAGTACCGCAGGAACGAGTGCCGGAAATAACAGCAACAATAATAATAACAATAATAATACGTCAACGACCAAAAAGCCGGCGGCAACAGTTCCCAAGGCGCCGAGCGACCCTAAAGGCACTACACCGGTATCACAGCACGGTCAGCTTTCGGTAAAGAACGGACAGCTTGTTGATAAGAGCGGCAAGGGTTATCAGCTCAGAGGAATGAGTACGCACGGGCTTACATGGTTCCCCGAATTCGTAAATGAGAGCGCATTCAAAACGCTCCGTGACGACTGGAATACGAATGTTGTCCGTCTTGCAATGTATGTTGACGAGTGGGGCAACGGTCAGTGCTATATGGGCAATAAGAGCGGAAGCCTTGAACTGCTTGAAAAGGGCGTTGACATCTGCATCAAGCTGGATATGTATGTTATCATTGACTGGCACGTTCTTAATCCCGGCGACCCGTCCAAGTATACAAACGAGGCGAAATCCTTCTTTGAAACGGTGTCAAAGAGATATGCAAAATATCCGAATGTAATTTACGAGATATGCAACGAGCCGAACGGCGGTGCATCGTGGAGCGGCAATATCAAGCCGTATGCGGAAAAGATAATACCCGTTATCCGCAAGAATGCGCCGAACTCGGTAATTATAGTAGGTACGCCGACATGGAGTCAGGAAATCGACAAGCCGCTTTCAGACCCGCTGAACTACAAGAATGTAATGTATGCGTTCCACTTCTATGCGGCAACTCACGCAGGACTTCGTTCAAATGTAGAAAACTGCGTGGCGCAGGGACTGCCTGTATTCGTGTCGGAATTCGGTACTTGTGACGCATCGGGCGGAGGTGCGAATGACTTCAACGAAACGCAGAAGTGGCTTAGCTATTTTGACAAGCAAGGCATAAGCTACTGTAACTGGAGTATCTGCAACAAGGATGAAACCTGCTCGGTACTGCGACCGGGAACATCGGCAAACGGTAACTGGAGCGAGAGCGATCTCACCGAAAACGGCAAGTGGATGCGTAACTGGTTCCGCAAGCACTAAGCGGCGGGTCGCCGCTGACAATTCCGACCTTTTGAAATGTTGATAGTTTGCGTGACTTTGTGGTACGGTCGGGGTTTGACGGTAGCTGAAAACAAGCTGTCGAAATACTTGTTTGTTTACTCCCGCCGTCAAACAATCGTGAATATACGGCAATCATATTTAAAGGCGGAAATGCGAGCCGAGGCACTCGGCTCCCGATCTTTTGAGAAGTTTGTGGTTTGCAGTATAGTCGGGAATGGACGATAGCCCGGAATAATC
>ULRF01007613.1_pt1 | contig 11116 bp, 11 predicted proteins | sample 1955131 | NCBI WGS metagenome assembly ULRF01 (sample SAMEA4835673, study PRJEB28245) | human gut metagenome | biome: gut microbiome; material: fecal sample | place: Denmark | collected 2008
GCCAACCTACGCGGGCAAGCTTCCAAATAAGCTGCTCGAGTTTGTGAAGTCCGGCTTTCACGGAAACGGCGCGCTGGCTGTGCCGGTCGTGACGTTCGGCAACCGCAGCTTTGATAATTCCCTTGCCGAGCTCTGCGCATGCCTTGAAGGGGACGGCTTCCACACCATCGGCGCGGGCGCCTTTGCCTGCCGCCACGCCTTTACCGACGCGCTTGCCAACGGCAGACCCGATTCCGACGATATGGCGGAGCTTGCCAAGCTCGGCTCGGCGGTCGTGGGCCGCATCGTGAAGATGACGGATTTCCCTGCGCCTGTCACGGTCGACGGTGACGCGGACGCGCCCTATTACCGTCCGCTGGGACTGGACGGCGAGCCGAAGGTGTTTCTGAAGGCGAAGCCCAAGACCGACCTCGACAAGTGCACCCGCTGCGGCGTGTGCGCCTCACTCTGCCCGATGGGCTCGATCAACCCCGACGATGTGACGGAGGTTGCGGGCATTTGCATCAAGTGCCACTCCTGCGTGCGCAATTGCCCGACGGGCGCGAAGTACTTCGACGATCCCGCGTTCCTTTCGCACCGTGCAATGCTCGAGCGCGACTATACGCGCCGCGCCGAGGATAAGATCTTCACGGAGTAAGATAAGTACATAAAAAGGCTCTGTTTGGGTTCTCCCAAACAGAGCCTTTCTTTATTTTGCTGTCAGCTGAGGTGGACAAGGGTCGTGCCAAGCTTTTCGGTGAAGCCCAGCGCGCGGTACATTCCCTCGTCGCACAAAGCACAGGTAACGGCAAGACTGGCAAGGTGATTTGCCCTACCGTATTCCTGCGCCGCAGACGCGAGCTGCCGCGCGGCGCCTTGCTTTCGGAACACCGGTTCGACGAAGAAATCCTCAAAGACACCGATGTCCGCACATGCGAATGTCGAAAATACGCGGCTCACGCTGCACATTCCGACCATGCGTGTTTTGCGGTAGGCGGCAAAGAAGGTGATGCGTTCCTCTTGAATGGCCTGCAAAAGCTGCGCTTGCTTTCTCTCGTCGAGCGGCGTTTCACTGATCTCAGCGAGATAGCCGTTTTCGAGTTTCCAAAGCTGCCAGTCGTCCGCACCGGGGACGAACTGACGGACGGTGATGGGGGCGTCCTCCTCCGGCGGGCGCAGCATCAGCGGTATGTTCCACTCGTCGCAGCCGTTCGGCAGAAAGCCAAGTCTGCCCCAGAAGCGCTCGCGCGGCGCGGTGTCGCAGTTGAGCTCAAAGTAGCTTGCCCTGCGTTCGCGCGCCCAAGAGAGCAGCGCCTCGCCGCAGGCGTGACCTGTACTGCTTCCGCGAAATTCCGGGTAGACGCAGAACTCCATGATGAAGCACTTGCCGTCCTCTGAACCATAGATGACCGGCATCGTAAAACCGATATCCTGCCCGCCGCGCTCGAAAAAGAGAAAGTGCAGGCGGTTTTCCTGCCGCCTGTGCAGTGTCTTAAGCTGCGAGAGGTACTCATCGCTGAGAAAATAGGCGAGATCCTCGGCCTGCTCAATCTTGGGGAAGATATCGCGCCGGTGATAGGAATGCAGTTTCTCGAAAAAGCGTGCGATCTCACTGTCTGTGATGGCCTCACGAATGAAAATAAGATGTTCCATTGTCGTCCTCCAAAGTAAAATTTCGGAGGGTCAGGAAGTGTGAACCCTCCATATACGCTGCATCATCATAACAGATCAGTCCTTTCTTCCTGAATTTGCCGCGGTACGCGGCTGAAGAGAGCATAGCATATTTTTTTGCAAAAGGGAAGCGCGCAAACGGACGTTTCCGCATAAGCTGAAAACGAAAAGATTGATTTTGGAGGGAACGCTATGCAACCGTTGCACTTTTTCCTTGGCGCAAACAGCGAAGAGGGATTTTCCTCGCTCTATGAACAGCTCTTGGGCGGACGATTTGACGATCTCTTGATCCTCAAGGGCGGCGCAGGCAGCGGCAAATCGACCTTTATGCGCCGCGTGGGTGCGGCTGTGGAGCGCACGGGTGAGCGGGTCGTATATATCAACTGCTCGGGCGACCCAGATTCGCTCGACGGAGCGATCTTCTTAGACCGGCGCGCCGCCATCGTGGACGGCACCGCGCCCCATGTGCTTGAACCAAGCTATGCCGCCGCCTGCGAGCGATATGTCGACCTGACGCGCTTTTACGATCTGGACGCAGCCAAGGCGCGCCGCGCAGAGATCATTGCGCTGAGCGATGAGTATCGCGCGCACTATCGCAGCGCCTACCGCGCGCTGCGCGCGATGGGCGAGGTGGAGAGCGAACGCCGCGTGGCGATGCATGCGCAGATGGATTTTGCAAAGCTCCGCCGCCGCACAAGCGGGATCCTCGCCCGTGAGCTGAGAAGCGAGGGAGAGGGGAGCGGGCGCGTGGTTCGCGCCTTTCTCGGCGGTGTGACGAAGTGCGGCGATATCTGCCGTTTTGACACGGTGGAGGAACTCTGCCCGCGCGTTTACGCGCTCTGCGACGGCGTGGGATTGGGGAATGAAATGCTGCAAACCATTGCGCAGGCGGCGCAGGAGAAACGGTTCGACGTTATCATTTGCCCCAATCCCGACCGACCGGAAGAATGCCAGCATGTGCTGATTCCCGAGCGCGGCCTTGCCTTCGTCACGACGAACGCGCGCATGCTCTATGAGGGGAAGCCCTACCGCCGCCTGCGGCTCGATGCGATGGCGGAGGAACGGCTCACCCGAGCACAGAAAGCGAAGCTGCGATTTATCCGCCGCGTGGAAACATCTCTCCTGGAAGAGGCCGTGAGGACGCTCACAGATGCCGCAAACGCCCATGACACGCTGGAAGCGGTCTATCGTCCCTGTATCGACTTTTCGGGCGTGACTGCGCTTGCAGAGGAAGAGATCGCAAGACTGATAAAGTGAATTTGCTTTACAGAAATAGCCGCCCGAAAGAGCGGCTATTTCTGTCTTGATTCGATTTGTTCAGTCGTTCAGGTCTGCACGGAAGTAGACCTTCCGCTCGGGGAGCGAGAGGATGAGCGTATATTCGCTTTCCTTTTTACCGTCAGCGTCCACGTATTCTGTGGTGCTGACGACCGCCGTACCATTCTCTCCATATAGCGAGAGATCGTAAAGGACACCGTTTGCCTCGCGCTGCACAAGTGAGTAAGTTCCGCTCTGTTCATTGCCGTCTGCGTCGGTGATCGTCAGCGCACCATTTTGCGCCGCGCAGGTGAGGGCAGGGAGGTCAAGCGGCTGACCTGCGCTGTCGATGGCCTGCGTCGATGTCCAGTCGTGTTTTTCAATGTGCAGACCGTCGTCCGTTTTGATGCCGCAGCCGACGAGCAGGGCAATGAGCAGCAGCGACAGCGAAATCTTCCATTTATCTGTCATGTGTTTTCCCTTTCCACTTCTTGATTTCCAATCCGATCAGCACGCTGAACCCTACAGCAAAGAGCGACAGTGCAGCCAAAAAAAGGTGCGAAGGGAACCGGCCTGTGATGTAGATACCTGTCGCCATATCAGCGCCGCCAACAATCGAAATATCCTCTGGAATAGGCGGCCCCGCAGTAAAATACTGCAAAGCGCATACAAGCAGAATCGGTACGCTGACGGCCAGCATCGCCCACGCGCCGATGCGCAGGACTTTTACGCGCTTGGCACATGTTTTTTCTGATATGGCTGCTGTGCTCGGCGGGGGAGCATCACCCTCCGGCGTGCCGGTCAGTTCTGCGAGAGGAACGCCGAAAAAGCCCGAGAGCGCGAAGAGATTCGCCGTGCTCGGCAGCGATGAGCCGTCCTCCCACTTTGTCACCGCCTGCCGCGAGACCTCAAGCGCCTGCGCCAACGCCTCCTGCGACAGCCCGCGTTCCTTGCGCAGCGCGCGGATGCGCGTGCCAAGTTCGTTGTCCATAATTAGGTCTCCTTTGCTTTGATGGCGTTATCGTATCAGTTTTTGCCGCAAAAGTCCACCAAGTATTCCGCTATTATCGGTAGCGAAGCGAAAACAGCCGCCCGTACGGGCGGCTGTTTACCGGTTGATCAGGGCTTGCACCAGTCTGCGCGGAAGTAGAGTGTCTGCTCGGGAAGCGACAGAATGAGCGTATATTCGCGTTCCTTCCCGTCGGAGGCGTCGGTGTATTCTGTGGTGCTGACGACCGCCGTACCATTCTCTCCATATAGCGAGAGATCAAAGTGTTCCGCATCGATCCTGCTTATCTTTATTTTATCCAACGGCCTGCGTCAGCATACACGTCGTTGTGTCCCACGACATGAATGGCAGAGCAATGCCGTTTTCGCCCCTGCCGATGAGCAGCTCATCGCCGCTTGGACTGATCAGGCAGGGATAGGTTTCGCTCATGTATGACGGGCCGTCCATGAGGGCGTAGTTTTTGCCGCCCACAAGGGAGAGGCTGATGGTCACGTAGCTCGGCCCGTCGAGAACAGGTTCGATCGTCCAGAACCCGCTCCACATCTCTTCAAAGTCGTCCGAGTCCTCATAGGCCCAGTCCAGATCGACGGAACCGCCTGTTTCATCGTCGAGATAAAACCGCGGGGAAAAATATGCGCTGCTCTCAACGAACTCCCTCGTTGTTTCTATGAACCAGCCCGTGCCCGTGCTTTGTGATCCGGCCAGACCGAGCGCTGTCATTCCGGTCCAACCGTCGGCAAGCCAAAGGGCAAGGTCGGGCGAGGCGCTCTGCCAAGCGTATTCCGTAAAGTCCCACAGCAGGTACTCTCCTTCGTCTGTGATGCACGGGGCAAGGTAGCTGTCTGCGTCCAGTAACGGATACCACTCGCAGATATTCCCGCTGCTGTCGGTGATGATGACCTGCGTGTCAGCCTCATAGGCGACGCCGTCCAGGTTGGCAAAAAGCAGCACCGGCTCACCGCTCTCCGACCGGTAAAGGACCTCCGTGACCTTCTCCGACCTTGTTTTGTTGTCCCACTTCACGCGGTTGATCGCAACGGAGGCATTTTCATCGACCGGTACGATACAGTACAGATAACCTGTGCCGCCAATGATATGGTTTTCGTCGATCTCCGCGATAAAAGGATATTCTCGCAGCATCGCTTCGTTGTTTTCCCACAGCCACGCGGGAAGTTCCTCCTCAAATTCCTCTTCGAAGAGGTCATCGGCATAGCCGAGATATGCCGCGCCGAACATCGTCATCGGAACATCGATCCGATCACGCAGCCACATCAGGGAGTTTCTCCCCTCTGCCGTTCCGGTGTGCTTTGTCGGCCGCTTCCCCGTTTTTTCTCTGTCGTTCTTTGTCGGGAGCGCAAATCCGCCGGTATTGTCCGGTTCATCAGAGTCCTCCTGTGACTTTTGCGTACAGGCGCAAAGAGACAGCATTAGAACCAGCGCCAGCAAAAGCGAGAGCACTCGTTTCAGTGTCGTTTTCATGGTCACTCCTTTCAGAACTGTTCAAAATCTTTCCCAATTTTCATCAATAAGCGCATGGCTCCCGCCCTAAATTGGGGCGGGAGCCGGTTTTGCTGATCGGATCAGCCGTTTTTCTCTCTCACCGATGGCTGCCTGAGCTCCATCAACCGATGGAGTCCGGCATGTACTCGCCAGACTCGATCATCGGCACGTACCAACTGTCATAGTACGCGGGGCGGGAATTTGCATCCAGCTCGTCCCAGTAGAGTCCCCATGGGCGCAGGTAGATCTCATAGTAGAATTCATCTTCGCCGTTTTCGTAATAACCGTCGATGCAGATCAGATCGTCAACCTCCATTGCGACCGGATTGACGACCCAGTCCTCCTGCGACAGGTCAATGTTCGTAAAGCGGCCGCTCTTAGAGATCATCGTGCCGTGCTCGCCCATGCCGTCGTCGAGCAGACTGACGCTCGCCTCAGCCATGGGGTTGCTCTTCGAATAATCCTCGTCCCAGAGGGTAACGGTACCGGTGTTGTCAGACTTGATGTCAATGACGCCGCAGATGTCCCAGCGACTATCGTCCATGCCCTCATAATAGCCTGCGCATTCGGTCATCTTCCACCAGCCGTACCAGTCGCCGTTCCACCAGTCTTTCATCTCCGAGCCGGTCTGCGTCGGGTTCTTGCCCGTGTTGGACGTGCTCGAGGCCGAGCCGCGGCTGAGCGTGGACGGGTCGATGGTGATCTTGTTGCTCTTGCTGCCAAAGCTCTCTTCAAAGGTCACTTCGACCTTGCTCATATCCTTGAGCACAAAGGCGGATTTCACTTCGAGCGTCTTGCCCGGAGCCACGTCATCAAACTGGCTGTCGATCACCGTATCGAAGGAATCCTCGCTGACATAGACCGTGGCGATCTCCAGTTCTTCGCCATTCTGTATGGCCGTTTCGGAAAGTGTCCAGAGATATGACTCATTTGAACTGCTGGTATTGGTAAAGTCCAGCGTTACAACAAGCGCATCGTTCCCGTCGAAATCGTCCATGATGCACGCGCTCTTGTAGACCAGCTCGCAATCGTCGAACTTCATCACATTGCTATTTTCTTCCTTCTTATCCTTGCCGCAGGCCGTAAGGCTGAGCAGCATCACTGCCGTGAGCAGCAGGCAAAGGATTCTCATCTTAGACTGTTTCATAATTCCCTCCCAAATTGTTTTGGAAACGCACCAACCTGCTGAGAACCAATAGACCCAACCCGATCCCGATAAACAGCAGGAGTGCATACAAAAGATCGTTTCTTTTCATTGTTTTGCTTCTTTTTCTTTATGCCGCAAACTCGTCCTCGGTCTTGCTGTTCAGCACTGCGCCGTAGATGTACAGAGCCGGAACGGCTACGCCTGTCAAGATGCTCATAAAATTGAATTCGCCGCCGTTGACCATGCTCAGGACTGTGCTCAGAATGCAGAACACTGCCACAATCGCGCCCCAGATGATGAGCTTTCCGGCTTCTTCGATGCGCTGACAGTGCTTGACGCCTTTGACACCGGCGATCAGCTGGCAGATGCCGCCGACCAGCGTCAGAAACAGCGCCGCCCAGTAGGAGAAGGTCAGGCCGGATGCTGCGCCGAGTCCTGCCGCCAACGCGCCAAGCCCGCCGACGAACACGCCCGCAAGAATGGAGATCGCAGCGGAAACGATCATCAAGATTCCGGTGATTTTCAAAAACTTGTGACCTTTCATTTTCTTTCCTCCTATTCTTTGTTTTTTGCCTTTTACAGAACACGCTGCGCTCTGCTTGCCACATTGTATGTCTCCTTTCTAAAAAGGAAGTCGATTTTTCGCCATTTTGTCTCAGCAACTTTTTTCTATCACGCTTATCCATGAAATGATATATGCCTAAGTCCTGTTTTGAGGCAGAAATCCCAAAAACATGACTTAGGCATAGACAAAATGCACAGGAAAACGAGACGGTTCTTGTGCAATCTTATAGCATCAGACGCAGAAAGACCGGAGAACGAAAATCCGTTCTCCGGTCCTTTTGCTGTGTTTACTTCTTGCGGCAGCTCAGCTCACCGTTTTCCGCGTCGAGCACAAGCGTGCTGCCCGCGGCGAGGTCGCCGCGCAAAATCTCCTTGGCGATGAGCGTCTCCGCCGCGCTCTGGAGATAGCGCTTGAGCGGACGCGCGCCGTAGATCGGGTCGAAGCCACGCTCGATGATGAGGCTCTTGGCAGCATCCGTGACCTCAAGCTTGAGGGTCTTGTCGGCAAGGCGCTTCTTGAGGCCTTCCATCAAGATGTCGATGATGCCGGAGAGGTTTTCCTTCGTGAGGGGCTTGAACATGATGATCTCGTCGAGACGGTTCAAAAACTCCGGGCGGAACGCGCGGCGCAGCTCGCCCATGACGGCGGCGCGGGCGTCCTCGGAAATGCTGCCGTCCGGCTGAATGCCGTCGAGCAACTCGGACGAGCCGAGGTTCGATGTCAGGATGATGATGGTGTTCTTAAAGTCCACCGTACGACCCTGCGAGTCGGTGATGCGGCCATCGTCGAGGATTTGCAGCAGGATGTTGAAGACGTCCGGGTGCGCCTTTTCGACCTCGTCGAACAGCACGACACTGTACGGCTTGCGGCGCACGGCCTCAGTGAGCTGGCCGCCCTCGTCATAGCCGACGTATCCCGGAGGGGCACCGATGAGACGCGAGACGGAGAATTTCTCCATGTACTCGGTCATGTCGATGCGCACAAGGTTGTGTTCATCATCAAAGAGGCAGTCGGCAAGGGACTTTGCAAGCTCCGTCTTGCCAACGCCCGTGGGGCCGAGGAAGAGGAAGCTGCCGATGGGGCGGTTCGGGTCTGCAATGCCGGCGCGCGAGCGCTGGATGGCCTCGGTGACGAGGCGCACCGCCTCGTCCTGACCGACAACGCGCTTGTGAATGATCTCGTCGAGGCGCAGCAGCTTTTCGCGCTCGCCCTCCATCAGGCGGCTGACGGGGATGCCCGTCCACTTGCCCACGATGTCGGCGATCTCGTTCTCGGTCACGGTGTCGTGCACCATGGAGTTCTCGCCCGTGTGCTTTTCGGCTGCGGCCTCGGCGTCCTTGAGCTGCTTTTCAAGAGCAGGGAGGTCAGAGTACTTGAGTTTGGCGGCCTTTTCATATTCAAGGTTCGCCTGCGCGCGCTCGATTTCGCCGTTCATCTGCTCGATCTTGGACTTTAACTCCTTCACGCTGTCCACGCCGCTCTTTTCCGCCTCCCAGCGGGACTTCATGGCGTTGAACTGCTCCTTCTCATCGGCGAGCTCTTTCTTGAGTTCTTCCAGACGGTCACGCGAGAGCTGGTCGTCCTCTTTCTTGAGAGCCATCTCCTCGATTTCCTGCTGCATGATCTTGCGGCGCAGGTCGTCAAGCTCTGCGGGCATCGAGTCGATCTCCGTGCGGATCATCGCGCAGGCCTCATCGACAAGGTCGATGGCCTTGTCCGGCAGGAAACGGTCAGTGATATAGCGGTCGGAAAGCGTCGCGGCGGCGACGAGCGCATTGTCGTGGATGCGCACGCCGTGATAGATCTCATAGCGCTCCTTCAGGCCGCGCAGGATGGAAATGGTGTCCTCGACCGTCGGCTCGTTGACCATAACGGGCTGGAAGCGGCGCTCGAGGGCGGCGTCCTTTTCAATATACTGGCGGTACTCGTCGAGCGTGGTCGCGCCAATGCAGTGCAGCTCGCCGCGGGCGAGCAGGGGCTTTAAGAGGTTGCCGGCGTCCATGCTGCCTTCGGTCTTGCCCGCGCCGACGATGGTGTGCAGCTCATCGATGAAGAGGATGATCTTGCCTTCAGACTTCTTGACCTCGTTCAAGACAGCTTTGAGTCTTTCCTCAAACTCGCCGCGGTACTTAGCGCCCGCGATCAGCGCGCCCATGTCGAGCGAGAAGATCGTGCGGTCCTTGAGACCTTCTGGCACATCGCCGCGCACGATACGCTGGGCAAGACCCTCGGCGATGGCCGTCTTTCCGACGCCCGGCTCGCCGATGAGCACGGGGTTATTCTTCGTCTTACGCGAGAGAATGCGAATGACGTTGCGGATCTCCGCGTCACGGCCGATGACGGGGTCAAGCTCCTTTGTGCGCGCGCGCTCAACAAGGTCGGTGCCGTACTTCTTGAGCGCGTCATAGGAATCCTCGGGATTGTCGCTCGTTACGGGGGAGGTCTTGACCTTTGAGAGCTCGTCGGAGAAGCGGCTTCTTGTGATGCTGTGGTCTGAGAGCAGCTGGCGCACGTTCTGCGAGCCCTCGGAGAAGATGGCGAGCATCAGATGCTCGACGGAGAGATATTCGTCATGCAGTTTTTCGGCGGTCTTTTCGGCGAGATTCAGGATCTTGCCGACCTCGGGCGAGGCATAGACCTCGCCGCTGCCGCCGGAGATGCGCGGGAGCTTACGGATGAGAGTATCGATCTCAGAGAGCAGACCGTCACAGTCGACGCCCATCTTGCCAAAGAGGGATCCAATCAGTCCGCCGTCCTGATCGAGCAGGGCGTAGAGCAGATGCTCGCTTGTCACATATTGGTTGCCGTTTTCCTGCGCCATGTTCTGCGCGGTCTTGACGGCGTCCAAAGCCTTTTGCGTATATTTTTCAGCATTCATTCAAGTTCACCTCAAATTCGTGTTTTTTACAATAGCGTTGGTTTAGATGAGCAGCGCTCTGCTTCGCAGATCGCCGCGGTAGGCCATTTCCACGTCGCTCGCCGTGAGCGAACCGTCGAGATAACCCTTGAGCAGCCGGTCGAAAAGCTGCACATATGCGCTGATCGTGCCTGCCACATCATCGGCAGTCAAAGATTTGCCGCGCGGCATGGCAAGCGGACGGACGAAGCGCCCGTCGTAGAGCGCACAGGAGATGGAGCTGCCGAGCAGCGGAGCAAGGCATCTGTCCTCGATCTGCACCCAAAGCCGGAAGAAATTCGTCATCGCGGCAATGAGCGCTGCCGACTGTGTGCGGAAGACGATGTTCAGTGTGCCCATTGTCTGGGAATCGCCGCTGCTGAGATCGACCTCGTACTTGACCGTCGGGCGGTACTTGTACGAAAGGCTCGACTTGAGCGACATCGTGGACGAGCCGGGAGAGAAAAACGGCACCAACTCGCGCGTGGGCGTCATCAGTTCTTCGATGGCTTCAAAGATGTCATTCCAGCGGCGCTCCGGCGTCGGCACGGAAACATATTCGGCAAGGATGCGGTTTACAAGCGCCGAGCGGTTCGTGCCCATGCGGTGCGCCAGCGCGTCTACCTCGCGCACCACCTCGTCCGACAGCGTCAGACTGTACAGATTTTTCTTCATCATGCGCCTCCTTGGTTTCTTTTCTTTCTGAATGTTATCATAGCATGGCTGCAAATATTGTCAATAGATTTATATAAATATATTTACGAGTTATATGATAATTTACACGGAGTTCATAATCAAGAAGGAAGAGAAAAAGCGAAACGCCGCAGTATTTTACTGCGGCGTTTCCTATTTAGGGAGGATGAGAGAGAAAGAAAAGAGCAAAGTTACAGCAGACCCTGCAGCAGGATGATGACGATCAGAACCGGCAGCACCCACTGGAAATAGGGCTTGAGTTTGGGAGAGAGCTTGACACCCGTGCCCTTGTTGACCTCGGCAATGTACTTGTCAAAGCCCCAGCCCCACTTGGTGACGCAGAACAGAAGGTAGACAAGAGAACCGATGGGCAGCAGGAGGTTGCTCACAAGGAAGTCC
>ULRF01062311.1_pt1 | contig 11101 bp, 5 predicted proteins | sample 1955131 | NCBI WGS metagenome assembly ULRF01 (sample SAMEA4835673, study PRJEB28245) | human gut metagenome | biome: gut microbiome; material: fecal sample | place: Denmark | collected 2008
TATCACCAATTGGAATAATTGCACCAACTGGAAACGGCGGCGCAACAGCAATATCTGGCAAATCACGAAAAAGAAGTTCATGGCGATGGTATATCCGCCCACCGTCAGCGGGAACGCCATGCCGTCGTCGCCGGCAAGCGTCAGGATATAAGGTATGGAGGAAATGACGCTGCTCCCGAGACATGACTTGATGCAGAGGTCGACGCCGATGGTCATCAGCTCCAGCGAAAAGAGCAGCAACACATGTTGCCAAAGGAACGATTTTACCCTATCAACAGAAATAGTCATTAAGTCAAGTTTATATCAATGGAAAAAGGAGCTGCGCCGGGGCGCAACTCCTTTGAATTATGGGAGGTATCGATTATTTAACGATAACTTTCTGAGCTTTGTTACCCTGGGTCTTGATCACGAGCTGACCTTTGACGGGGTTAACGACTTCCATACCCTGGAGGTTGAAGTAGCGGACGGGAGCGTTCTCGTTCATCTCTACGTCGTTGATACCCGAGAATGTGATGTTTTCAGGCATCGTAATGTAGATGAATGTTGCGGCAGGAACGCGGTTGCCATTTCCGTCTTCAGTTACCCAGCAGTAACCTGCGAGTGTGTCATCGTGGTAACCCCAGTAGAGGTTAGTCAGAGTAACCATGTGGGTATCTTCATCATATTCCGAGAGGGCAACACCGGCGGGGAGGAACTGCTCCTGGATAGCTTCTGTAGACCAACCGAGATTGTAGTAGTAGTTACCTTCAATGTTGTAAGTATAGGTCTGGTCGCCGTCTTCGTCATAGAAACCGCTGTTGACGGTGACCATCATCGGAACACAGTAGGGGTCAGACACATCGAAGATAATGTAACCATTCTCAGCATCGGCAGGACGATGGGGATAAGACTTCCAGGCGTCTGAAGATGCATAGGGGTTCATAAGGAGATACTGGTTCTGGTTCTCTCTGTTTACATAGAGGTCTACTTTGCTGGGACCGGGAACTTCGAGCTGGGCGTTAGTGAACCATGCGCTCATGAAGCCGTCATCCTGGAAGTCAACCTGCTGGTCGGCTTTTTTCCATTCATACTGGTTGAAGGCGAACCATGTCGGTTTGTCAGCCTTGATGAACAGACCGATACCACCCCAGCCATAGCCCTCTTTTGCACCATTCATGAGGTTATAACCCATGAGAGACTGTTCAAAACCGGAACCGTCGGCTTTCAGTTTCAGTACCAGCGGACCATCGTATGACACGTCCATGCTGAAATTGCCATTATCTTTCTGCGTCCACAGTGTCGGCGTGAAAATCATCGGAGAGTCGCCGATCATACCTACCTGCTGTTTCGGGAATTTAACTTCACCGGTTGTAAGGTCTACAGTACCTTTAACGAGCAAGGGATCGTTTTCAGATTCAAGATATCTATAAGGGATACCTGTAAGGATCACTTCGTCTGCGCCTTGACCGGCCATGATTTCGAATGTAAAGCTACCGCCCCATTGATCCGTGTCACCGAATGTGTAGAATCCATACACAAGATTGTAAGTGCTGATGAAGTCTTCGCGGGTGAAGGAAGCACGGGTTTTGGTTGCTTCACCGTCAACGTTGATGTTGGCTGTAGATACGATCTCAGTGTTGGCTTTTGACTGCTCACCGATGGTGATAGCCTTACCTTTCTGAGCTGCGAAGCCCGTGCTGACTGTGGCAGCGGCAAGGGCTAAGAGTAGGTAATTTTTTTTCATTTTATTATTTTAGTTAGTAATGTTATATGTTTCTCAAGTGGAGTAAGAGCTTTTATTTCACTCTTCAAGTGCAAAGTTACAGTTTTTTTCCCTTCGACACAAATAATCCCAACTTTTTTAGTTTAAAAAAAGTTAAAATCACCTTTGACTACTTTATCGACTCATTCTCTTCTGTTAATTCTGTCAGGAATATATGCGAATTTTGAATGCGAGTTCCACTCATCACTGACATTTAGATTATCATTAATCACAGTCATGCTAATATTTCCATAAGTAAGTGGTCAAATTAAACACTTATCCATAATCGCAAAACATAATTTTGGTACTCTTCCCCTTATGTCACTTTCGACTTCTATATACCCAAGTTTATATTTTGTTTGAGAGACTTGTAATTTTGAGTTAATTCTTTTCTTGCACGACTTTATGACGCTTCGATACCTTCGCTTCTCACAGAACCGCGCAGATAAGAATTTTGGGAATAAACCGAGCCATAGCATCACTGACCGGAGGTTCACTTCGTTTTTGCGAGACTGGCGGAAAGAGCAAATCGGACGCAGAAGCGGACGCCCCTTGGGAACAGTATATGTCAAGCCTTTTCCAAACCCAAAACTTGAGTATATTCCTACTTATGCAATTCATCATAAGCATGTGTCCGAAAGTACCTGCTAAAAATAAATGTGCATATCCCAGGAGCTTATTATAGAGAGAATTTTTTGAGTCCAAAGAGGGAGTGCTGCGGGAACCGTGACCGATGAGGACTCCGAAAACGGCCGGAAAGAAGCCCTCGGATATGCATAATTCAAAAACAACTGTTCATTTATTCTTTGCAGCTACTTATGTGTTTAATCTGACCATTTACTTAAGAGAATTTTGAACACTGCGAAATACACCGGGCTTATAAAAAGATGCAACGGAGCTCTCCCCTCTTGGGAAGCACACTCCGCTTGCTGTTTGCACAACAAAAAGAGTGGATGCGGAGTACAGGGACTCGACACATCCACTCTCTTTTATTTGAGGGAATTATCTATCTGATACAACAGATGTCACTTTTTCACCAGATTACTTTCGAGACTTTCTTACCCTGACGGACAATCACCATCTCGCCTTTTCGCGGCTCCTTGATACGCAGGCCCTGCAGATTGTAGTATTCAGGCTCGCAGTTTTGATCAGGTGTCACTATCGATTCTATACCACTGGTACCGGTATAATAGAAAGGAAGGGTGGTAAGCACAACTTCCGAGCCGTTATTGGTATACTTACAGCGCAGGATATAGACATTATTTGTCTGCGCCGTGGGGAAGTCGAATGTAATTTCCTCATCGAAGGCTTCGCCCTTGGAGAGGAACGGAGTGGCTGTATAGAACGCGTCCATTACGGGGATTGAACCGTATTCATTCTCCGGATTGGGACGGGCGACGCTCACCGAGAAGAGGCCGTCGAAGTATCCGCGGTTTACCTGGAATGCAATATGTGCCTTGATGTTCCTGAAGTCCTTGACTTCGGGGATGTCTGTGTATTCACGGCCATATTGCGTGATAGACGGAAGTTTCTCAACATTCATGATTTCGGCAGTCTTGAGAGCCATCACCGTAGTACCGGGGTTACGGTGCATGGTGACTTTCAATTCGTTACCCTCGTAGACGTTGCCCGTAGAGGGATCGAAGAGCTTCAGTGTGAACTCGGTGTCGGCAGAAACAGAAGCCATGGAACCGTTGCTATTGTAGAATCGGGCGTTCCAGACTCTGTCGACATTCTCGCCCGGCATCAGGGTAATAAGGACACTTTCGCCTGAATAGATCCGTTTGCCGTCAGCGTCATAGAGACCGGGGCAATAGCCCTGGGTGATTTCCATGTCTGAATTGTTTGCTACAGTCAGGGACAATTGGCAATATTTGCCGGCATAGAGTTCGGTATTGTTCTTGAGATTAGATTCGGAGAGGCGAGCCATAGGCACGTTGGTCACGCTGTAGACACCATTCTCCACTTTCAGCAGGCAGTAGTTGCGGTAGCCCCACAGTGTCTCCACAGGTTCCCAACCGGCAGAGCCGTCGTCGGGACGGGAAGCGAGCGTTAGGATATAGCTGCCGTCCTCTATTTCGGGAAGCTCTACAACAGGCTTGTTCTGTGTATTGCGGTAGATTGTAGCGTTCGACGGGAAAGTAAGGCGGTTCAAATTACCAAGTTTACCCTCTACCTCCTGATATACTTCGGTCATGTTGTCGGGGTAAATGATGGCACCGATTTTGCAGACGGCGCGGTGGTTGGTGGCATTGCCCCAGCCGTTGTAGCTGTAACCCTCGGCATCGAAAGTCACTGTACGGCCTTCGATTGTAGCCGTGGTTGACCCGTATTGGAGAATGCGGTCCACCTGCACGGGGATCTCACCTTGGCGCGGCGGCTGGATTCCGAAGATAGCGTTCTGCTGGAAGTTGAAACCTCCGGTGGCACCGCCGGTTCCCTGTGCGTCGGGATTAAGGGCGTCGAGAGCAAAGTAACCATCGGAAACACCACCCCAGCCCCAGTTAATGTGGAAATAGCCGTTGCCGTCATATCCGTCGCAAACGAAGGAGTGGCCTCCCTGCATCGGAGCCTGTCCGTTAATGACCACGGGACCTATATCGCGCAGGTTTTCATACATTTTCTGCTCCCAGGCAGAGCCGGAGAAACGGTTGCGTTCCAGATCGGAAGTTGCGGCGTCGTATTTGAAATACTTCACCAGCGAGCTGGCGATGGTTCTTCCGGATGCACCTGATGCCGATGATGAATAAGACATCTGAACGCTGTAGCCGCAGGCTTTCATCAGATAAGCCACTGCATTGGCTTGTGCCTCGGTCCACTGCTTGTTCTCGTAGACATCGGCCATATTGGCCCAGTCAAAGGCCTCTTTGCTGAAGTCCATCGAGCGATTGGCGGTATTGTCGCGGTAAGAAATGGAACCAGTTCCGATTTCAGGATATTCATGATAATTCATAACCTGGGCCATCGCCGTAGCCACACAACCCGACACGGAGCGGTAGTTGCCGTCCATCGGGCACTGCAGGTTGTAGGGTTCCTCCTGGCTCCATGCTGTTGTCAAAAGGGGGGAGATTACATGCCGGTCGGCCGGTGCGGCAGGAGCCTGGAGGGCCGATGTAAAGCCGTTCTCCTCGGCCCATTCTATGCGGCGCCCATATTCGTCAAGCCAAAACTGCATCTGCGGGGGAATGTTGTTTTTGTCAAATGAGCCTTTATCGCTGTATCCAAGCACAGGATAAGCCACGTCGTCGGCACTCAGGATCATGAAGCCCCCACCAGCATTGTTGAATACGTATGCTGCGGAAACGCCGTTCACGGACTTGGCGGTGTAAACGGGTTTGAGGTCAGATTTAGCCCGTGCTGCAACACGAACCGGCCCGTTCTTACGAACGCGCTGAAGAGCCTGCTCCGGTGTCAACGGAGAGGCGGAAGCGCCTACTGCCAAGAGGACGCCCAGGCTCAGTAATATACTTTTCTTAGCCATATTTTGTGTAATTTATAATTTTCTATTTCAATCTACAAGAAATTTTCCTTTCCAAGCCGGAGAAAATATTCCGGACTATGGTTGACAGGTTACTATTCAGCCTTACGGAGAGGCCAACTCTTAACGTCAGCATGCTCCTTCTACACGAGATTATTATATCCTATTACTAAGGTGTAGTTCTTCGGTTCTCTTACGATATAACGTTCATATATCTGAAAAATTGTAAAAAAGAACTAACGCTGACAAATGCTTTAAAACTGCATTGTCCGGGAACTGTACCGGGACACTGAACTCAAAAGCATTAGATTCTTATAATTGGTTAACTGTATCCAAAAGGGAATACTGCTACAAAGTTAAAAAAAAAATAGTAATCACACAACATTCACGCTACTTTTTAACAAAAAAAATTAATCAACCGAGAAAATACCGCAGCCGAACAATACAACTGACTTCAAAAAAATCAGGAAAAACCGTTTAACGATCAACTCTCAGACCGGTAGAAAAATCTGCGGAATACTAGCGCAATCAGATTTATGAACGTAAAAACTTTCAAAGAATAAACGAATAGATGTTTTATTAATTACGCCCATCAGAGGGATTATTTCCGAGATGTTTTTGGAGTCCTAATCGGTCGCGATACTCGCAACACCCCTTGTTCGGACACCAAAAGCGTCTCGGAAATAAGCCCTCTGACAGGCACACATATTCTTTGCAGATAAATACAGTAGGCACCGTAAGTAAATGTGCACATTTACTTACTGCGATACCTATAAGTAAAAAAAGGAGCAGACCCCGATTGGACTGCTCCTCATTATTTAAAGGATTATGTTTCGCTCATTACCAGATGTTGACGTCGTCGTTCGGAGTCAGCAGGTTGCGGTCAATACCCTTGTTGAAGTTGATTTCACCACGCGGTACAAGCATACGCCAGCCGTGGTTACAGTTAGCAGGAGTATTGTGAGCGTAGTCGATCATCCAGTTACCGGAAGTCGGGTCATTCTCTTTCCACGGAGTACGGACGATATCAAGATTCCAGCGCTTGAAGTCAGGCCAGTTGAATCCTTCGCCCCAGAGCTCGATTCGGCGGCAGAGGCGGATTTCATCACGAAGGTCGGTACCGCTCTTGTCGCAAGTGTAACCGGGAATACGTTTGCCGTTGATTTCCATCAAACAAGCTTTGGCAGTAGCCTCGTCACCCATTTCGTAAGCGGCCTCGGCCTCTGTCAGGCACATTTCGGCTGCACGCATGAAGGGATAGGAAGATGTGCCGTAAGGAGTTTCACCCCAGAATTTGAACTGAGCGCCGAAGGGGATGGTGACCAAAGTACCATAGAGACCACGGGAGAGCATCACGTCGCCTGATTTGGAATCTGTCTTATAATAAGCCATGAAGCCTTCGTTGTTCATGTCGGCATAGTTGCCTTTGAAGATAGTTTCTCCATAGAGCTTGCAGTAGAAAATAACTACGTTATAGAGACCCCACTTACCATCAATCTTATCGGAGCTCTTCGAGGGACCTTTGGAGAGATCCATACCGGCGCTGAAAGTAACAACCAGGTTCTTGTTCCACCAGTCTTCAGCCTTGATATGGCCGAGGTTCCATGCACGGTTGGCGTCCTCCACTACTTTGGTCTTGTCGGGGGTAAGGAACATCTGGCGGCGCAGGTCACGTTCGTCGAGCTGACGGTAGAGATCCATGCTGATGGCGCCTGCACCATAGCCCCAGTTTTCAACATAAGCGCCGTTAACACCGAAGTGCGCACCGAAGCTAAAGTAGTAGATGTCGGCAGGGTCAGTGGACTGTGTCCAGATGACACTGTTGGGGGCATCCTGGACGAAACCTTTAAAATAGGTATCGTTGTCCATTACCTGATAGCCTTCACGAGCTTTGGCAGCTGCATCTTTGGCTGTGGCCCAGTCATGTTTAATCATGGCTGCACGCGCAAGGATGCCGTATGCCACGTTGGCATCCGGATGCCATCTCTGGGCACGCTCTTCGCCTGATTCGCCGTAGAGGGTAATAGCTTCCTTAAGGTCAGCGTAGATCTGATCCATAACTTCGTTCATAGTCCACAACGGCGCATCTCCAGTGCTGCCGTCGAGACGCTTCACGGCGCAGTAGAAGTCACCGTTATTGCTGTCTTCCCAGCGCGGTGCGTAGAACTGCATCAGACGAGTATAACCGTGGGCACGGAAAGTGAGTGCCTGGGCCTTGATGAACTTGCGGTCGTTTTCTGTGCCTTCGGCATCGTCGATACCGTTGAGGATCTGATTGGCCTGCTGGATGATGGTATAGGCATATTTCCAGGGAAGTGCGTTCATTACATAATTTTCCTGGCTCCATGCAGCACCGCCGCATACGATTTCGGGCGACCACATAGCCAGAGGGATACCGGCCATGTTGTCGGGGCCCATTGCCTCGCCGTACATCGTGTTGATGGTGTTCTCTCCGTTGGCGCTACCGGAGAGGCCCCCCTGCATACCGCCCCACTGCGACTGCATAGAGCGGGCGATACCGTTAATGGCGAGAGCTGCGCCTTGTGTCGTCGCTGTCACCTCGACGTCGGTAACATCGGTGACAGGCTGCAGGTCAAGATAGTCCGAGGAGCACGCGGTGAACATCCCTGCGGCTGCAACGGCTGCCAGACCTTTTACAAAAATATTTCTTTTCATGTCAAATATTCAGTTTTTAGATTTGAGAGATTAGAATTTGGCAGTCAGCTGGAACGAGAATACGCGTGAGGGAACATAGTATGCGCCCTGGCCGCCACCGAATCCATACTGCGGGTTCAGACCTTTCTGACGTGTGATGATGAAGAGGTTGTCAACAGAGAAACCGAGGTTAAGACCTTTGAGCTTCATCGGGTTTACCCACTTGGCGGGGAAGTCGTAAGAGATATTGAGGTTCTTCAGGCACAGGTAGTTGTTGCTGATGAGGAAGCGGCTTGAAGAAGCGCTGTTGTACTGCGAAAGGTTGGTATCGTTGATAGGAACACCGTTGGGGTCGATTTCGCTGCTGTTGATGTGATAAATCTTAGAAGATCCATCCTGTTTTTCTGATACGTCTTCAAAAGGACGCACTGCAGGAGTACCGGTCCAAGCATTCAGGATGTCCTTGTGGAGGGCGCCGGCTTCGTTGGTGCCGAAGTTCATCAGGGAAGCGTAGTTGCTGTTGTAAGTCTTACCGCCGAGGCTGTAAGTGAAGAGAAGACCGAGGTTGATGCCTTTCCAGGAGAGCTGTGTGCCGAACGAACCGTAGACTGTCGGGATAGCGGTACCCATATCGCGGCGGTAAGCATACTCTGTACGGTCGGTCAGGGGGTTGCCGTTTTCATCCTCGAAGTAGTGGCCCGAGCCTTTGGCAGCAGCTACTGTATTGTCCCAAGTCTGCTGTTCCTGTTTGGTGTCTCGGTGGCCGTTGTCGTCCCATACCCAAAGGTCGGGTGAATCCGGTGCCATATAATACAGTGAGTTACCTGTCTGAGTGTCGATACCGGCCCACTCGTAAGTGTAGTGCTGGTAGATGGACTTGTTGTAGAACAGACCCTGGGCGGGCATTGAGTGTCCGTAGGGGAGTTTGACAATCTTGTTCTTAACGAAGGAAGCGTCGATGTCGAAGTGCCAATTAAACTCAGCGGAGCGGATGATGTCCACGCCGAACTGGAGTTCCCAACCGCGGTTGGACATTGTACCGATGTTCTGCATTACGGAGAGGTTTGTACCGAAGGAGCCAGGGCCGCCTGCCGTACCTGCGGATGAGGGGAGTGTCACATTGTAGAGAAGATCGGCGTTACGTTTGTCGAAGTAACCGACGCTGAAAGTGAAGCGGTCGTTGAAGAGTGAACCTTCAAGGGCGATGTCAAGGGTCTTCGTAGATTCCCAGCGGAGGTCGGTCGAAGCCAGGTCATAAGGAACGAGGGCACCGAATGTACCGTAGGTTGTCTGGAAGAATGTGTTGTAGTATGAGTAGATGCTTGCGGCTGCATCGTTACCCACGGCACCGTAAGCGGCACGCAGTTTCAAGTAGTTGAGCCACTCGAGGTTCTGCATGAATTTCTCTTTTGTGATAATCCAGCTACCGCCGACGCTCCAGAATGTACCCCAACGGTTGTTCTTGGCGAAACGGGATGTACCGTCGCGACGGATAGAGAATTCACCGAAGTATTTCTGGTCATAGTTGTAACGTACACGGCCCAGGTAAGACTCAGTACGCATTTTGCCGATACTCTGCGACGAGTAGTCCATGTTCTCGAAGTTGGATGCGTAGTAGTTGTTGGGCAGGAGCTGGCCGCTCTTGCGCAGGAAGTTGGTGTCGTAGCTGTATTCGTAGTTCTCGTGGTCGAGAAGGACGTCGATATTGCTCAAACCGTAATCGTGGTTCCAGGTAAGGGTCTGCATGAAAGTGTGGGAGTTGACGCTCTGGCCTGAGAGGTCGAGACCGCCGGCACCTTTCTGTGCACCGATCTTGTCGTTGCTGTATTCAAGACCGTTTACCTTGGAACGCAGCATGTTGCCGCGGACGGTAGCTTCGAAGCCGTAAGGAAGGATTACGGTACCGTAGAGAGAACCGTTGACATTGATGGTAGTCCAGTCGCTGCGGTTGAGGCGCATTACCCAGGCTACGTTGTCACCCTTGTTGAGACCGAGTGTGTTCCAGACGGGTTTGCCGTCGTCGCCGATCATCACGGAACCGTCTTCGTTGTGCTGGTAGTAGGGACGTACAGGTGCGTAGAAGTTGGTAAGGAAGGGGTTGGTTGTTGCGTTCAGGTTGTCGGCATCGGCGGAGCCGTCCTCCGAATCCTGATAAGAAGCTGCGATGTTGGTACCTATTTTCAGGAAGCTGACGGGAGTGAAGTCGGCGGCGACACGGCCGGTGAAACGCTCGAAGTCGGTCTGCAGCATATAGCCTTGTTCTTTCAGGTAACCTACGGAAGCGAATACATTGAATTTCTCGGTAGCGCCGGCTGCGTTGACGTTGTATTCCTGACGGTAGCCGCTACGTGAGATAGCGTCCCACCAGTCCAGGTCATTGTAACCGGGGAGGACGTTGCCGAGCAGTTTACCGGTTGCCGGGTCGAAGAGCTGGTTGCCGGGTTTGTCGTAGATGTTCTGGCCCAGCAGGAAGGTATTTACAAAGTTGGGAGAGAGAGCAGCGAGGGCGCTCGCATAGTCATCATAGGATTTCTGCGATACACCGCCGTTTGCCCATGCGTTCAGACATGTTTCCATCCACTGGTTGGCGTCGAGAGTGTCGTAGAAGGGAAGACCGCGGTTGTACATACCCTGGCGGACCTGCAGAGTGACGTCAACCTTACCCTGGCCTTTGGCACGCTTGGTGTTGATAAGGATTACACCGTTGGCACCACGGTTACCGTAAAGTGCGCAGGAAGCAGCGTCCTTCAGGATTGACATCGACTCGATGTCGTTGGGGTTGAGGTCGGAGATCGAACCGTCGTAAACCACGCCGTCAACAACGTAGAGAGGGCTCTGTGCGCTGGTGAAGGAGTTGAAACCGCGGATACGGATGGAGGGCGACGAGCCCGGGGTACCGGTCGAGTTGTTGACCTGGACACCGGGGGCGTTACCTTCGAGGGCCGATGTAACGGAGGTTACGGGGCGGTCTTCGATCTGCTTGGAGTCAACGACTGCCACAGAACCGGTAAGGGATTCCTTCGTACCTGTACCGTAAGCGATGACGACAACGTCGTCAAGGTTGGTGGAGGTAGATTCGAGATAGACGCGCAGCGGGTTTGTAACCGCTACGGTTTTAGTTTTGTAACCCACGTATGAAACGGTCACCTGTTTCACGTTGTCGGGAATGTTCAGAGTAAAGTTACCGTCGATGTCGGCGGCTGTTCCCTGACCACCGCCGATCGGCA
>ULRF01001867.1_pt1 | contig 11073 bp, 5 predicted proteins | sample 1955131 | NCBI WGS metagenome assembly ULRF01 (sample SAMEA4835673, study PRJEB28245) | human gut metagenome | biome: gut microbiome; material: fecal sample | place: Denmark | collected 2008
TTAGGATTCTTCGGGTTGCCCCTACCAAAACCGTTTTACCTAATTTGTTTTTTGCCGTTGGGGTTATTGCCCCAACTCATGCAACCCCGGTCGGGCTGCTTTTGTGGCAAGGTTTCCGATATGCAACTATATTTTTACAAGCATAGCTGAGAACCGATATTCGCATTCGTATTCGTAGCCGTATTATTCGTATTCGCATACACGAACCCTGCATTCGCACCATTATTCGCATTACCGCTGAACAAAACGCCACGACATCGGACAACCTTTGTTTTATTTTTCATCCAAATTCCAAAATCATATTTGCCACTCGATTTGACGATTTAAGCCGCTTCGATTTGCGGATAAAAGCAAAGCCGAGAACCGATAACCGCATCCGTATACGTAGCCGCATTATTCGTAATCGCATACACGAACCCCGCAGCCGCACCACGATACGCATGACCGCCGAACAAAACGCCACGTTCCGAAACTCCACTTGCCGGAATGTTGGTATAGAAGTAATCACAAAAATATGTGGTCGAACCCGCACCGACTTCAAGCGGCATGATTTCGCCATCTTCACCAAGAATCATCTTCTTCACATACCCCTCTTTTCTTGGCAAGTTGCCACGCAATTCATAGTTGGTTGTGCCGGAACTTGTGAATGCCGCCGGGTCGTCACAAACGTAAAATTCAGAAAGTCCGCCATCGGCTTCACTCTGAATAAGACATTTGCAACCATCCGTCCACTTCCATATATGCCCAAACGGGTTTTCTACACCACGGTAAGACGGCACTTGCACAACCGTGCGTGTCACGGGCGTGAAATAGGTTGTGTTTGTCAATGCCGTTCCTGCCGCTGCATTTGCTTTGCAAGTGTATAGCAAATCACCTTGTGAAACATATTGTCCGGCGGTGTATGCGGTTGTCGCATTATATTTACCCTTATAGTTGGCTTCACCACTTGCATCATATTCAAACGGCATGGTAAATTCAACATACCCGGTCTTGTTGCCAAGGTTGTTTGTTGTACCACAAGGCACGAACGGATAATTGCTATTAAAGTTTGTCCATTTCGTCCAATTAAGATTAGTCACGCCCGAACCTAAACCGCCTTGATGATAGCCATCTTCCGTCAATTCGGCATTGAACGCTTCTTGCGAATTGAATGTGCAATACTCAACGGCAAAAAGCCACCACAATTTTTTGTGTGTTTGGTATAAGTTGCAGTTCCATTCGGTCGTTCCACGCTTCCTTGCGTATGTGCGGAAATTGGTCAAAGATATAACCGTTGCGGGCATTCCAAGCTGTGAACGATATGTGCCGTCACGGTTTGAATCATTGTTGCCACCCCTGTAATCCACATCTTTGTTCACAACCGCACACAATGTTTGTGTTGAACGCTGAACGGTCGCTTCCACCGCCGAAACATAGTCTTTGCGCCAAAGTTTGAAGCCCGGCAAAGGTTCGGTGGACTGCAAATGTCGGCTTTTGTCGCCGTCCGTTTCAAAGCGGACATACATATCGGGCAATTCATCCATGTATTGCCCATCCGCCCCGGTAAGGTTTGCCGCCGCCCCGGTGTCACGTTTCGTTGAATCATTGGCGTGAAGATAATAATTCACTTCGCCGTTGTCTTTCAATATACAACGCCGGATAAGACTTTGCAACGGCAAGGATTGGTGAAGTTCCATCTTGCCAATTCTTGTCGGGTGTGGATTTGACACCGTGGCATCCCATTCAATGCCGTAATAATAATCATAAGCGAATGTCGGCTTTGTGCTGCCGACCCCAATAATCAATCCCATATCAATAGCCCCATTTTAAGTTAGTACCTGACAATGAAGTTTGCTTCACCGTCTTTACGATTTCAGGATTCCAACCGCAATCAAATTGCGTTTCGACAAATTCCCCGTCATTCATTCCGGCAAGCTGCACCGATAGTTTCACGGGTTGCGTGCCGTCATTCTTGACGTTGAAGCATTGACCGTCCGGCAAGCTGAAATCAGCATTAACCAAATTGTCAATCGCTCCCATCTTTCCGATTTGTGCGGACACCGTTTCGCCGCTCCTTGTTTCACTCATAATCAAAAAGTTTTGTTTGCAAATTTAACTTGTTATTGTTTTACTATAAAACATTGTGGATAACACAAGTACAACTTTTACCCGGTAAAGTCTGTTGTGTTCACAATCATAAACGAAAATGCCGAATCATTGGCACTTGAATCATCACCCGTGTAAACGTCAAAATAACTCGCGTTTTTGGCATAAACCGCCGCATATCTGCCGACCGAACCTTGGCTTGTCGCATCACAAGTAAGGAATACCAAGTAATTGTTCACGCTTGAAAAGCCCGGATTTATCCGAATCCTGTAATGCCCTGTGCCAATCCTCGAAGTCGTGACCGTTGCCGTGTCATAGCGGTGCAACTTTATCAATCCGCCCGATTGATTGACCATCCCCATATAAGACACCTTAAATGGCAATCCACGCATATTGGTTGCCTTTGTGTAAAAACGGCGCAAGATAATCCACCCATAAAATTTGGAATCATCCCCAAGTCCTATCATTTCGACCGCTTCGTAAGGCAAAATTGTTAATGTGTTGTACGTTCTGCCATTCTCATAAAAATACTTTCCGCTTGGTGCTCTATTGCTTACGATTTGCCCAACGGGTGTTTGCCCATTGAAGTAATCATTCATAATGATTGCACGGAAACCGCTATATTCCATAGTGAACGGTATTTGGAATGCTGTATTCCAACCGCTGCTTGCTCCCGTAATGACAACATTATTGTTGTTTTGCAATCCCAATGTGGACACTATTATGCCGCCGCCCTCTGACCCACCAAGTTTGAAATAACCGTTCTTGAAAGCATTGGCAATGCTTCCGTTGATAACCACGTTATCCAAATAGGCGTTGTTTATTGTGCCTTTGTTAATGTATGCTTCACCTTTGACGGTCGCTTTTTCCATCACAACCGACCCATCTTGCATAACCCGATACGGGGCATAAGACCGATTTTCAAATGATGTTCCAGCCCAAAAGCGCACGGAACTTGCCGCCGTTCCTTGCCCCGTCATACCCGCAAGAATCGTTGATGTGCTTCCGGCGACTTGAATTGTGCCGGACGTTACCAAACCGCCATCAATGACCGTTTTTGTATTGTCATAAGATACCGCCTTGACCCAATCCGTTGCAATGTAAGAACCGCTTGTTCGCTTGACTGCGCACCGCTTCAAATCCGTTCCATTGACCCACAAATCACCAATATCATAAGGTGGATAAGGGGTTGAAACGAACACACGCCGTTTGCCGTCTGCCGTGTCTTGGGCTTTGCTTGCCGTATTGTAGGCATCAATGGCGGTCTTATCGACAATATCCACCCAAGTATAAGAACTTGAATATCGCTTCAATTTCTGTGTACTTGAATTGTACCACATATCCCCAACGTGCTTTGCCCTGACTGCCACCGCCCATCCATTTGCCGGGTCGGTTGTCTGAAACCACGTTTCAATCTTGCCGTCAATCTGTGTGGTCAGGTCTGCAATATCATCCGAATATGTGCCATTGATAAAGTTGTTCAATGCCGTGTTATCGGTGTATTTGCTTGCCTTTTGCCAATCACTTGACGAATAACTGCCGGACAACCTTGTTCTAATGCAACGCATAATATCCCCGGTTGTGCCTTGAACCCACAAATCGCCGACTTCATAAGGGGTGTAAGGTGTTGCCGTAAATATGCGGTTCTTTTCCTTTGCAAGCGAAAGCGCATCATTTGCAAGTGCAATCGCCTGTGCCACTTCCGCATCCGACAATTCCGACCATTTGTAAACGCCATTTTCCTTGACAAAACGGAATACCGCCCCCGTTGCGGTATTATAGAACAAATCGCCCAAATGGTTGTCTTTCAATTGGGTTGTAGTCCACTCGCTTGCCGGGGCATTGTTCAATGTCGGGTCGTATGTTTCAAAGAATTGTTCAATCTGTCCGTCAAGCTGTGCTTGTATTTCGGCAAGCAACCCCGGCAAGGTGTTGTTGATGAAATTCTTGCTTTCAAGGGCTTCATTTCCCAATTCTTCAAGCGTCTTTTCCTGACCGTTTGAAGAGAACACAATGCGACCGCCGATTTCGGAATTATCCAAGTCAAAATATGTCGTGCCATCCGCCGATTCAATGCGCCCGGTCTTAATGAAGCGACCGTTTATCATTGAAAAACCATAAGTCAAGGACAAGGAACGAACTTTCAATTCCGGGTCAATGCTCGAAATTGTACCGACAAGAAAATGATAATAATTGGCATCTTGTTCAACCTTGATTTGTGAGGTCGAAAATATGAATGTTCCGGCATCACCATTCTTGGCGCATTTTGCATATAGAAAATATGCTTGGTTGTTTGCTAATGTAACCGTGCCATCCGCCATAACCCAAGACACCGCCGTTTCTTCGTTGATGGTGTAATGGGTCAAGACACCGCCTTGCCATTTCACGACATTGGAATTGCCGCCATAATTCGGTTGAAACACCGTGTTCGTCAATCCGAATTGCATTGATTTTGCCCCGACTGACAATGCCAGCGTATCAATAGACAAAGGCTTTATCTTGTCGCTGTAATAATCGCCGTCAGGGTCAAACACCATGTTCAACAATTCGCGGCTTGTGCGCCAATTCGCCCTTGCCCTTGCCGGGTCTTTAAGGTTGTTGATGGTGATAACCTTGTCAATGTCTATAAGGTCGGAAATGACACGGTTTGTCACCGTTGTTTTCACGGTGTCCGATATTGTAAGGGTGTATTCGTAAGGGTCAAGGATATTCCTTTCAAGTGATTGTATGCGCACGGATTTATCCACGTCAATGTCATTATCCACAATATGCAGATAATCGCCCGGTTGGAATACGTTTGTCACCGTTTCATCACTTCCAACAAGGCTTTGCAACCATGCTTTTGTGACACTCAACCCATATTGCACCTTTGGTTGGCAATTTTGGTCATAATACTTGTTGCCCGTTTCTTCCAATTCTTCTTCCGCCGCTTGCTCAATGCTTGACGGATAGGCAATATCAAGTATCTTGTATTCGTCACCCACTCCGATTTGGAAAGCCAATGATGTTTCGGACGGAAAGACATTGCCCCGGTCGTCTGTTTGCTTTACCAACGTAAATGTATGTGTCGCATGGTCATAACTGTGAATTTCAAATTCATATCCTGCAAGATTGCCCGTGTTGAAGTGTACTTTTGCGGCAACGCCATCAATAAGATACTTTGTTGTCACCCCGTCCGCTTCCTTTTCATTGAGGTTGAAAGGAAAGTCCGAATCAATGAATTGCAGCACGTTGCCGGACACAATGGATTCCACCGTACCCGTAAAGGACGGCTTTATATCATCAAAATTCTTGCGCCCCTCGAAAATACCGTATTTCGCCACCATTTCGGCTTTCTCGATATAGGATTGCCCCTTGGTCTTACCCGGCAAGCAAAGGCGGTCGGCACGGTATTTTGAAGTAATGTTTTCCGTGCTACCATACACTTTTAGCCGGGTGACAATGTTTGCAGACGATACATTTTCCCTTGTCAGCTCATACAAACCACGCCCCCTGCCATATTGGAATGTATATGGCAAGGTCTGACCGACCTTTTCATAAAGGTTGATTGTATAGACCCCATTTGATTGCTCAATCTCAAATTCAACATTGAAATTGGATTCACCGCAAAGATTTTGCAACACGGACAAGCAATTGTCCGATTCTCCAAATGTCAATGTCTTGTCGCCTGCCGTTTCGGGGCATACGCCAAGCACCCATTTACCCGGAAAGACACGGTTTGCGTTTGCAACAAGGACGGTCATAAAACGGTGCAAGTCGCCCGTAAGGGTGTCGCCCTGCACATCCTGCAATTCATTTGTGGTCGTGTCAATGGTCACATCGTATGTCACCCGGAAAAGGTCATATTGTATGCCCTCAAATTCCAAGTCATATTGAAATTCGTGCATACCTGTTTTCTTGACCTTTGGCAATCGGTTCAATTTGTAGTCACGCCCGAATATGGTTATCTTATCGCCAATGCCGTATGTTTGCGGAAATGGCGACACAACGGTTATGGAAACGGTATCTTCCGCATTCAATGCCCAATTCTGCTTTGCGGATGAAATGTCGGTTGCCGTGCGCCTGTTGGCTATCGGCACACGGCTTCCATTTGCTTTCGTTATAAATATGTTGGTTAAATTTTTTCCCATACGACAATGGCATTTGTTTCAAACAATGATATTTCATCAATGCAGCCGGTTATTACCGGGAAATAGTCACCATTCACGGCATAGTCATGGGTTATTTCCACTTCATCGCCGCAAATGTCATAATCGACACTTCCATCACCCCAATAGATGTTCACATATTTGTTTGAGGTCAATTTGACGGTGCAAGTCTTTGTTGATTCACCCACCCGGATATGCTTCAATACACGCTTCACGGGTTCAGGCTCAACCAACTTCAATTTGAACGTGCCAACCATCAATTCATCATTCCATTCTTTTGTGATTTCGATTGCGTCTTTGCAATACACTTCATAAATCAATGGCTTTACCGGGTGAATGTCAATTGTAAGGCGGTTTGTTCCTGTCTTGTCAAGCTGTTGTTGGAAAGAAGATACCTTTCGGATAAAATCCATCTTTGAATCTGCCTTGACAAAGCATGACAAGGTTATATCACGTGGTTCATAAAACTTGTGCATCAAATCAACACTTTCACCGTGATAATTATCCCAAGACAAAGAAGCCGGGGTCTTTAATTTCGGGCGGTTCAACACGCCGTCCGACCCGGACACATATACGCCATATTCTTTGAAATTTACGCCGTCAAGCAAATACCCTTGTTGCTTGCTGCTTGACATTTCATTGATAAGTTCGGCTTGTGTCAAGGCAAGGTTGTAAAACTTCACATCATCCAACAAACCAAAGCCCCATGAACCGCCGTAATAGTCTTGATTCAAGGACACGCCAAGCAATGTGCCGGAATTGTTCACGGTCTTGACAAGTGAGGAATTGACGTAAAAATTGAACACACCCGACTTTTTTGTCAAAGCAAGCGAAAACCACGAACCGGGTTTGGCTTCAATGGGTACTTCAACATAGTTTTTCAGCCCGGAAAAGTTAAGTACCCATATCAACTTTTGAGGTGAACCCAATTCGGCTTCACGGTTTTGAACCCACATCATCATCGTAAAGTCGATTGTCATGTTAGGGAACACCGCTTTTGACACCTCGCAAGTGTCCGACCCGGCAAAAGAAATTGCATTGCCGTTTTTACCTGTGACGAAATGCGCCCCATTGACCGCCCCATCCGCACGGTTTTGGCTATAATCATACGCCACCAAAGAACCGTCACTTTCATCAAATGGCATTTGAAGAATTATGTTGTTCGCATCCATATCAATAAGTTTTTTTCTGTTTCTCTATGACTTTTATAGTTGCATCATCCATTGCATATTTGATTACCTGACCATTGCCGACATAATGATTTACGCACACTTTCGCCCGGTCGCTTGCGCAAACATTGACAACGGCATCATCAAATACATCAATGACCACAAAGGCATTGTCTTTTGCAATGACATTCAATTTGGCATTGTGCTTGGCGTATATCTCGCACACGTTGAACCCGGTTATTTCGATACGCCCACAAGTCGCCCCAAGACACACGCATTTGGGCTTATTTTCGATTTTTATATCATCGTCAAGGAAAACCCCGTATTGTTCCATTTTGCCCTTGAAATGCGTTCTAATGAAGCCGTTGTCGGGGTAATCATTGGCAAGGCAAAAATCAATGCCTTTCAAATACATTTGCGCCATCGCATTTATATTGTCACCGTTCAATGACTTCAATTCATTGTACCACGGTTTGCAAATGCCTTTTTTCTTTGCTTGCCTTGCAAGTTCTTTCGCTAAATCCATATCGTTTTGTTTTATAGTGAAACATATTCGATTATGACAAACCTTGCGACCTCAAAGAATCACCACTTGGGCGTTGCAATTCTCTGACCGCCGAAAGAATATCTTGAAGCAACCGATTGTAAGCCGTATTGTTCGCAATGGTGTTCAAGGCTTGCAGCGATTGGCGCAAGACTTGTGTTGCTTCCATTTGGTTTATTCGGATTGCGTTCATTTGCCCGGCGATAATGTCGGCGGTTTCTTCTGTTACGCCTTTTACCGCACCTGTCAATGAATCTTCCGAATCATCGTCAATCTCCAAGTCTTTGAACAAATCCTTGTAAACATCCAATGCTTGATTGTAGTTGTTCGCCGCCGCTTGAACTTTGGCTTTGAAATCTGCAATCTCGGCATCCGTCAGACCATCAAAAATGAAGTTGTCACCCGACCAATACCCCATATCGGTGTAAAGGCTATCCAATGCGCTTTGCAATTGGTTTTCAAGAAACTTCTTTTTCAATTGGTTTACAATGGCATTTTGCAAGACTTCATTAACCGTTTGTTCAAAGGCATTCGCCGCATCTTCACCAGCTTTGAATGCTTCCGTAAGGGAATCCGCCAATGTTGATGCAAAATCCTTTGCGTTGGTCTGCAATATGTCATTGGCGATTTCGTCATACATATCTTGAATTTGTCGGTCAAGTTCTGCTATTTGGTTTTGGTAATCTTGGATTTTCCCATTGTCGGTTTTCTTCTTTGATCGTTCATCGCTAATCATGCCACGCAAATGGGCTTGTTGTTGTTCCATGTTGTGAATCAAGCCCATTTGGTTGTTGTACACTTCCGCACCCAAAGCCTTATCAACCGCCCATTCAAGTTGTTCATAAGATGCTTTCAGCTTGTCGATTGCTTCTTGGTGTCGCTTGATTGACTTTTCCGCCTTTCTGTCACGGCTGTTGAACAAGTCAAATGCGGATGAAAGCAAGCCGATTGAACCTTGAATGATAGACAAAGGGTTGCCCGTTGCGATACCGCTTGCAACCTGACCCGCTCCATCCAATATGCCGCCAATGTCACCGATAATGGCTTTCGTTTGCTCATCCATCGTGACACCCATTTTTTCAAGCCCGGACGTTACCGCATCGAATGCACCGCCGACAAGTTCAATTGCCCCGCTTGCGCTCTCAAACATATTGGTCAAGGCTTTTTTCTTGCTTTCATCATCCGCCGCCTTGCCATATTCCTTGATTGAGGAAATCAACGACTTGAACGGGTTGCGTTCTCGTATTTCGTTCTGCATTTCCTTGATTTTGTTTTTCAAGGTTTCAAGGTCTTTCGGGTCAAACTCGATACCAAGGTAAGCCCCATCAAGATTGTTGATTTTATCAATCAATTCTTGAAGTTTCTTGGTGCTTATTTCGTCAAGGTCGCCAAACATCAATTCCCAATCCGGGTGTGCTTGCAATTCGTCAAGGGCGAATTTTGAAAGTGCCTGTGCTTGCGCACGGTCTATCGCTTCGACCATTTCCGTGTTCCCGGCTTCCTGTGCCGCACGCCGCTTTTCGTCATAATCATCAATGATTGCTTGCTTGCGTTCCTCAAACGTGCCATATTCGGCAAGCATCGCATCATAATCGACACCGCCAATGTTTCGGACATCCTTATTGTATTGGTTTGTCCTGTTTTGAATGGCATTGTCAATTTCCGCACGTTGCGCATCCGTTGTCGCCTTTTCACGTTCACGCATCATCAAGGCGACATCATCATTGAATTGTTGTTCAAGACGGCGTTTTTGCTCGACATAAGAAGCATATTCTTCAAGCAATGATTCCGTTTCCTGCCTTAATTGGTCTTGGGCGTTTTCTTCCGCTTCATTGAGGGCATCCGCCTTGGCATTGTCAAGTTCCGTTCCATCGCCGGACAATTCCTTGCGTTTCTGCTCAATGATATTGAGCATATCAAGGACGGTTCGGGCATTTGACAATTGGGCATTCAATTCTTCGTTGAATGCTTCCAATACGGTTTTCTTGGTTTCTTCTGCAATGGCATCATTGAGTTGCCGCAACTGCTTATTTTGCGATTTTGTGCGGTTTGCGACATCTATTTGCAAGATTTGGTCACGCTGATTCTTCAAATAGTCAATGTATGTCGCGCCCTCTGCAAGCAATTTGGAAAACTCTTGGTTTGCAGAACGGACAAGCACTTCATCGCCTGAATTAACCCATTTTTGAAACCTTTGATATTCTGACCTATATTTATTCAGTTTCTCAATGAATGGGTCTTGTGTGTTGGTGCTTGTCTTGGTGGTAGCATTGTTTCGCCCTTGCGCCTTATCCAATTGCTTTTGCAAGTCCGCTATTGATTTTTGCGTTTCCTTAAAATCCTTGCTTCCAATTTGCAGTTCCTTTAACTTGGCTTGCTTGTTCTGAATGGCTTGTTCAAGTGCGCCCATTGTTCCCTCATCATATTTCTTTGTTGCAGCAATCCCAGCTTCTTCAAGCCTCTTTAATCCCTCACTTTCAGCATGGGCTGCATTTTCAAATCCATTGTTTATTTCCGCCCATAGTGCATCAAGCTGTTTTTTCGCTTCCGCTTTGGCTTCATTCGGCACAATATAATCTTCATAAGTATAGTAAGCCCCCATTCCCGCACCGTGCTTAACCGACCTTGTTTTTGTTACATTGCCCGGCATGGCTTTGTATGCTTGTTCTTGTTCCAAATAGGTTTTCATCTTTTCTTGCGCTTGTTGAAGATAGACCATTGCCTTTGCCTTTTCGATTTGGGATTGTATAAATTTGTCTTTGCCCGCATTAAGCAAATTTTCAGCATCAACCACATCAAGCACCGCCGCCCCCAATTCATCAAAAGCCGCCTTGTTTTTCTCGATAAACTTCTTCTTGGCATCCAAATCATCGCCAAGTGCATTCCACTTTAAGGACAATTCTTCAATGGTTGCAATGGGCTTGTATGCGTTTTCCGCAAGGGATTTATAAAATTCTTGCGCCGCTTTCTTGCCCTCATTCGCCTTGCTGACAAAATGGGATATAACGGCAATCAAAGCCCCTATTGCGGCGGCAATCCAACCGAATACCGGGATTGACTTTATAGCCGCCCCGACCATTCGGAACGCCCCGGCAAGACCTATGTTCGCGGCTGTTCCGGCAACCGC
>ULRF01049620.1_pt1 | contig 11027 bp, 9 predicted proteins | sample 1955131 | NCBI WGS metagenome assembly ULRF01 (sample SAMEA4835673, study PRJEB28245) | human gut metagenome | biome: gut microbiome; material: fecal sample | place: Denmark | collected 2008
AGGGCGCGCCTGCCTGCGGCGGTCTTGCCCAGCAGCAGGTCCTGAGCGGTGACATAGCCGCAGTCGGCCAGCCCCGGAATGGGCAGTACCAGCGGCACGGAGCCGGTGGCCAGGATCACGGCGTCGGGAGCCAGGGCCCGCAGGGGCTCCTCCATGGTCTCGGTGTTCAGCCGGATGTTCACCCCGGCCTGCTTCGCCCGGACGATCATGGAGCGGATGGCCTCGGAGATCTGCCCCTTGCCGGTGGGACAGGAGGCGATGCGGAAGTTGCCGCCTAGCTCGCTGTCCTTCTCCACCGTGGACTCGATGGTGATCAGACCGAAGCCGCCCTTGGCCCGGGCCTGGTAATAGGAGAGGGAGCGCTCACTGAGGGAGCCGTCGGTGTTGGCCAGATCGTTGCCCATGGGGGGCACCACAAAGCGATTGGGAACCGTCACCGTGCCGATCTGCACGGGGGAAAACATGTTGGGGAATTTCATCGTCGCACCTCACTTTCTCGTTGTCAGGAGAGGAACTTCTCCTGCACTTCCTGGGTGGGCATATCCTTGCCGGTGAACAGCTTGAAGGCGGCCACGCCCTGCCACAGCAGCATGCCGATGCCGCCCACGGCGGCCTGGCAGCCTGCGGCCCTGGCTTCCCGGATCATCCGGGTCTCCCGGGGGTTATACACCGTGTCCGCCACCACCAGATCGGCGCGGAACAGGGCGGGATCAACCAACGTCTCGCCGTCCAGGGGCTTCATGCCCACACGGGTGGCGTTCACCAGGATGTCGCAGTGCTGCACCGCATCGGCCAGGGCCGCGCCGTCCTCCAGCGGGGTGATGGATGCCTTGCAGCCGGGCACGGCCTGGGCCAGCTTCTCCACGGTGTGCCGTCCGTTGGCGAAAAATTCGTCATCACGGTTGAAGATGGCGATCTCCGCCGCGCCGTCCAAAGCGGCCTGCACACAGATGGCGGTAGCCGCGCCGCCGACGCCCAGGGTTTTCAGCGCGGCCAGGCCCTGCTCCACCTGCTCCAGGGGGATGTCAAAGGCCAGATAGGCGGCGTCCTCGCCGGTGCGGGCGAAGCTGTAGCATCGCAGGGCCATGCTGTCAACTGTCAGCGAAAACGGAGACGGCAACAGCGGGGGCAACTTTTTCGCCGCGTGGGGGCGTATCCGAAGGGAGATGATGCAAATGCCTGAAATCAAGATCAAAATTCGGGACAAGCGGGCCGGAGGCACGGGGACCGTGATCTGCGGCAACAGCGACTACACGGTGGCGTGGGACCTGGACGACGAGTGGACCCCCTATGGCACCAAGACCATGCGGGTGAACCTGGCGGACGGCACCTATCAGGACGTGGTGTTTTCTGGCGACACGGCGGCTCTGCCGGTGCTCAGCACACCGGGGTGGGCGTCCGTGGGCCTGTACGCCGGGGACCTGCACACCAGCCGGGCGGCGGACCTGCGGGTGCTGCCGTCTGTCACCACCCCCGGCGGCGCTCCGGCAGACCCGGCGGAGGATGTGTACGATCAGCTCACGGAAAAGCTCAATCGGCTGATTGCGGTGCAGCCGGAGAGGGTCGCCCAGGCAGTAGCGGATTATCTGACGGAGCACCCGGCGGTCTCGTCCATGCGGGTGGAGGGCGGATACATCCAGTTTTCCGGCGATGGAAAAAACTGGGACAATGTGGTGACTCTGGCCAATCTGAAGGGGCCCAAGGGCGCAACCGGTCCGCAAGGCCCCGCCGGGTCCGACGCCAGCGTGACGGCCTCCGCCATTGCCGACGCAATGGGGCTGTCGGGGCTGTCCGCAGGCGACCAGATCGCGGTGGATACCGTCGGGGCGGACGGACGCCCTGCCAGCTGGAAGAAAAAAGCCGGAGGCATTCTGAACGTCCGGGACTTCGGGGCCAAGGGCGACGGCAGCACGGATGACACGGCGGCCATTCAGGCGGCCATCGACAAGGCTGTGTCGACGCTGGCCATGGCCGTGTATGTCCCGGCGGGCACCTACATCATCACCGCGCCGCTGGTCATCCAGACCTACAGCGATGCGGTGACCACCATCGACGGCGTCAAATGGTGGGAGGGCCGCAGTCCGGCACTGATCGGCGAGAATCCGTCCACCGCCATCATCAAGAAAACCGGCAATGCCGCCAAAACCATGCCCACGGTGGACAGCTGGTCCGGCGGCTGGGGAGCCATTGACGCCACTATCATCCTGGGCCGCACGGACGGCGCGGAAAAGGGCAGCGGGCCGGTGCTCCGGAATCTGTCCATCAAGAACGCCTCCACGGCGGCGGAGCACTGGGCCATCTACGGCGACCGCAGCCGCTGCACCATTGAGCACTGCAATATCCGCACCGGAAGCCACGGCATTCGCCTGCACAGCTTTTTCAACCGGCTGGCGGACCTGTATCTTGTGTGCGCCTCCAATGCCGTCCACATCGACTACGGCACCAGTACCGTCCTGGAGCGGGTCTATTGCAGCGGCGCGGCCAACCCGTATATCATCCAGTCCGCCTACAGCACCCTGTCACAGGTGTGCTGCGACGGCGGCACAGGGACGATTTTCAGCATCACCGGCAACGGCGTGGTGCTCAACGGGTGCGGGGCCGAGTCCAAGGACGCGGCGGTGTATGTCTCCGCCGGGGCAGACAGTAATCTCACCATTAACGGCTTTTACGGCTGGCGGCAGACGGCAGGCGTGCCCATCATGATGGCCAACCGCGCAGCGGTCACCGTGTGCGGGCTCCAGCTCTATGAGCGCAGCGCCGACACCTACACCAACACGGCGCTTGTGGACGTAACCGGCCCCACCGCGCAGATTGCACTGTCTCTGACCGGGTTTTCCATCATCCGGTCCGCCGGTCGCACCGGGCAGCTGCCCGACCTGCTGGCCACGATCCCCAGCGCGGACAGTAAAATCTTTCTGGCCACGGACGGCTTGAACGGCTACTTCTATCCTACCCCTTCCGGGCTGGTGCCCTACGATGGCTACGCCAGCGGAAACCGGCAGTATCTGGCGGATACCGTTGCCCTGCCCGGTCAGGGCGGAACGCTGGACGCGGATAAGCATTACCCGGGCATGTCCGTCTGGGACAGCAGCCTGGGCAAGCCCAAGTGGTGGAGCGGCTCCGGGTGGTGGCAGCCTGTCGCCGCGCCCATCACTCCGGCGGATACCTCGTTCGTCCAGGCTGCCGAGGGCGAATACCAGCAGCAGCCGAATTTTACGAACCGGCTGGACCAATCGAGTTCGAATTTTAAATCTCAAACCCGCCTGAACGGGAGCGGTACAGAAAGTACCGACGTGCGGAACTACACCATGTGGACAAGCGGTTACATCGGGTGCAAGGCCGGGGAGGTGATCCGGGTGCGCTGCCCGGATGGCACCTTTGAGAGCGGCGGCGGCTCCATCTGGCCCATTGCCGTGCAGTACAACGCCATGAAGGAGTCTACTGGCGCTGTGACATACAAAGCCACCTCCGGGACCTCCTACGATGCGGTATTCGACAGCGACGGCAAGGGCTTTAGTATTACCATTAACGATCTCAGTGTGGCGTTCATTCGTATCGTGGGCAACGGTGATGCCGCCGGGGCCATCATCACTAAGAACCAGGAGATTACCTATAAGCAGGTGTGGGTGGGCACCCCCATGCAGTTCGGGGACGAGGTCAAGCAGAACATGGCCAACGTATTTGTGCAGGCCCCCAACGGCACCCTGTACACCATCGCCGTGGACAACAGCGGCAATCTGTCGGCCAAGGCATTCACGCAGTAATCACGCCGCCCAAGGCGGCAGGAAAGGAGATTTTACATGAAAGAAAACACGATCAAGGCCGCGCTGGCGGCTGCGCTGGGGGCGCTGTGCGCTTACGGCATTCAGCTGCTGGTGCCGGTGCTGGTGCTGCTGGTGGTGATGGCCCTGGACTACATCACCGGCATGGCCAAGGCCTGGCACGCCGGGGAGCTGTCCTCCCGGGTGGGCCTGTGGGGCATCCTGAAAAAGGTGGGCTACCTGGTCATCGTCGGGGTGGCCTGCGTGGTGGACTGGCTGCTGCGCTACGGGGCGGACAGCCTGGGCTGGAACTGGCCGGTGGACTTTTTGTTTGCCAGCATCGTCATCATCTGGCTGGTGATCAACGAGCTGCTGTCCATCCTGGAGAACGTTTCGGCCATTGGTGCACCGGTGCCGGGCTTTTTGCAGGCCCTGCTGAAAAAGCTGAAGGTACACACCGAGGACACGGCAGAGGAGAACCTGCCGGGAGAGGAGAATAGCGATGAGTAAGAAGGTCTACATCAGCCCCAGCGACCAGGTGAGCAACGCTTACGCCTGGGGCAACACCAACGAGCACGTCCAGTGCCAGAAGATCGCCGAAGCGGAGGCGGCAGCCCTGCGCCGCAGCGGCGTGGAGGTGCAGGTGGCGGCTCTGGGTTCCACCATGGCCCAGCGCTGCGCCCAGTCCAACGTTTTCAAGGCGGACATCCACAACTGCGTCCACACCAACGCCTGCAACAAGCAGGTCATGGGCACCCGGCTGTTCTGCTACGCCATCCCCGGCAAGGGGTACGACGCCTGCAAGGCGGTGTTCAACGAGCTGGCCCCGCTGACGCCGGGAACGTCCGAGAACGTGCAGAAGAACCCCAACCTTTACGAGGTGCGGACTCCGGCGGCTCCCACGGTATACTGTGAGTGCGAATTCCACGACACGGTGGAGGGTGCCAAGTGGATCGTGGAGCACACCACGGAGATCGGCGAGGCCATCGCCAAGGGTCTGTGCAAGTACCTGGGCGTGACCTTCGTCCCGGCCAAGGCGGAGGAGAAGCCCGCCGAAGAACCCAAGGCCGACACCGAACAGGTGCTGTACCGGGTCCAGGTGGGAGCCTTCGCCGTCCGCGCCAACGCCGACAGGATGCTGGAAAAGCTGAAAGCGGCGGGGTTTGCCGGGTTCGTGGTGAAAGGGAAGAAGTAAGACTATAATTGCCCCTAAATTTAAAAAGTTTAGGTGAGGAAGGTGAGTAATCGGGTACATTTCCCTATAACTATTTCTATATACGCGCGTACTAAGAAGAAGTTATAGGGATTTTAGCCCGATTACTCACCTAACTCACCTAAGTGCCTTAGATACAAAGAAAACACTCCCTACCATTACGGTAAGGAGTGTCTTTTTGTTTGGACAAATACCGTTCCCCACGCAATGTAGGGTTCGGATATACGTCCAATGGTGGAGCTGAGGGGAGTCGAACCCCTGTCCGAAAGCACTTTGACAGGACCTTCTCCGGGCGCAGGACAGTTTCAGCATTCCCTCCCTGGGCAGGCACTGGCCAGACTGCACAGTTCAGTAGAGTCATGATGCATGGGCGGGGCAACTCTTACCCGCCGCACGTCCGCCACATCAACGACGCCTTCCCCGGCCTGTGGCCTCTCCGGTTCAGACGGCTGCCTTTAGTTAGGCAGCGACAGCAATACGATTGTTGTCAGTTAATTTTAAAGTTGCCCGTTTTAAGGCGGTCAGGCGCCGCCGCCCGCTTATCCTGCCTCCACACCCCCGTCGAAACCGGTACAGCCCCGTATATGGGATAGGAGGCGTCCGGGCCGGGAAACCGGCCCGGATACCTTGAAAACATTTTTACTTGTGGAAGGGGTCCGGCAGCTTGTCAGGCTCCGGGTACTCCACGCCCTGGGTGTCCACGGTGACGGACTTCATCACCTGGGGCTTCTTAGGCTTGTTGGTGATCATGTTTCTGGGCTGGGAGACGATCTCGTCCACCACGTCCATGCCGTCGATGACCATTCCGAAAGCAGCATACTGCCCGTCCAGATGGGGCGCGTCCTTGTGCATGATGAAGAACTGGCTGCCGGCGGAGTCCATAGCCTGGGCCCGGGCCATGCTGAGAACGCCCCGGGTGTGGCGCAGGTCGTTGGGCACGCCGTTGGCGGCGAACTCGCCCTTGATGCAGTAGCCGGGGCCGCCCATGCCGGTGCCGTCGGGGCAGCCGCCCTGGATCATGAAGCCGTAGATGCAGCGGTGGAAAATCAGCCCGTTATAGAAGCCGGAGTTGGCCAGGGAGATGAAATTCCGCACAGACTGCGGTGCAATATCGGGATACAGCTCAGCGGTGATTTTCTTGCCGTTCTCCATTTCGATGGTAACAATGGGATTGCTCATGGATACGCTCCTTTTTTACCGGTTTTTCTCGCGGACGGCCCGCTCCATTTCGCGCTTGGCGTCGCGCTTGGCGATGGCGTCCCGCTTGTCATAGGTCTTTTTGCCCTTGCACAGGCCCAGCTCCACCTTTACCCGGCTGTCCTTGAAATACAGGCTCAGGGGGATCAGGGCATAGCCGTCCTGCTTCTGCAGGTCGTGGAGCTTGCGGATCTCCCGCTTGTGCATCAGCAGCCGCTTGGGCCGGTCCGGGTCCTTGTTGAAGATGTTGCCCTGCTCATAGGGGGAGATGTGCATGCTGTGGGCGTAGATCTCGCCGTCCTTGGCCACGCAGTAGGAATCCTTCAGGTTCACCCGGCCCTGCCGGATGGACTTGACCTCCGTTCCGGCCAGCTCGATGCCCGCCTCGTATCGGTCCTCCACGAAATAGTCGTGGTGGGCCTTGCGGTTCTGGGCCGCGATCTTGATACCCCGCTTTTCCATGGCGGACCTCCTCTCTTTTGGTTGGTAGATCAGTATACCACACTTTTCCGGAAATTGCAACCCCCCGGCAGCCCTCACAGCAGCAGGCCGTATTTCTCCTTGATGCGGTCCAGCTTCTCCAGCATAGGCTCCGCGGCGATCCACAGGAAGAACACCGTGGCCGCGGCGTGGACGCAGTCCACCGGGAAGCCGGTGACGTAATAGGTCAGCAGGGTTTTCCAGGTCAGGGCCTCCGCCCCGCCCCACATCAGCACCGACGCCGGGTTCATGATGCCGCCGTAGATCACGATGGCGCAGAACGCGCCGAAGGTGCACAGGCTCCCCCGGGTCCGCCGCAGCAGGCCCTTCCGGAACAGGACCCCGGCCAGAAAGCCGATGATCCCCATGGAGAACATCTGCCAGGGGGTCCACACCCCCTGGGAAAACAGCATATTGGACACCAGCATGGACAAGGCCCCCACCAGGAAGCCGCTTTCGCCGCCCAGGGCCACGCCGGAAATGATGGTCATAGCCATCACGGGCTTGAACTGGGGCAGCATGAAAAACGCCGCCCGGCCCGCCACGGAGATGGCGCACAGCACCGCGATGACCACCAGCTCCCGGGCCTGGGGCCGCCGCCCCTCGAACACCAGGAAAAACGGGGCCATGCACTCCAGCAGCACCAGCATCGACACCAGGCCGTATCGCTGGTTGTTCAGGTAATACACCCCCACGAACAGGGTCACGGGGATCAGCAGCAGGATGGACGCCGCAGCCGCCGTCGTCCGGCGGGACAGCCTGCGCTTTTCCACCGGAAGCTGCACCTGCGCCGGGGGCCTGGACCGCCGCCCGATGGCCAGAGCCAGCACCAGCAGCAGTCCGCAGAACACCAGATACAGCGCCAGCTGCTTCTGCCCCAGGGCCGTCAGCCCGCCCTTGTCCACCACGGCGGACAGGTCCGTGACATTGGCGGCATACAGGAAGATGGCCATGGCCCCCGCCCCGGACACGGCGGCCAGGGCCTTGCGCCACAGGGGCAGCCGCGGCGGCTTCCAGTCCGGCGTCTCCTCCCGGGCCTCCGGCAGCGGCGGGATATCCTCCGGCAGCGGCGGCTCCGGCGGCACCGTGCCGCCGCAGGCGGCCATCACGTCCTCCGGCGTCACCGCCCGGGGCTCCAGACTCCGGGCCATGCGGTTGGCGGCGGTGGTATAGAAGCTGTTGCCGCTGAAGAAGTCCCGGGGCGCCGCCTCCGTCACCACGCCGCCGTCGAAAAACAGGGCGCAGCGGTGGGCGTACCGGGCGCAGAACTCCACGTCGTGGCTGACCATCAGCAGCGACACCCCGCGGGCCAGCAGCGTCCGCAGAATCAGGGCGAAGGCCTGCTTGAACTCCGCATCCAGGCCCTTGGTGGGCTCGTCCAGCAGCAGGATCTCCGGCTCCAACAGCAGCACCTTGGCCAGGGCTGCCCGCTGCTGCTCGCCGCCGGACAGGTCGTAGGGGTGCCGGTCCAGCAGGTCCTCCAGGCGGCACAGAGCCACCATCCGGGCCACCCGCTCCTCCTGCTGGGGGCGGGGCGTTTTTGTGCCGGAAAATATCTCGAACAGGTCCTCCCGGACCGTTTTTTTCACAAATAAGGTCTGGGGATTCTGGGGCAGCATGCCCAGGGTCCCCTTTACGGAAATGTTGCCCCGCTGGGGCTTTTTCATGCCGGACAGCAGCTTCAGCGTGGTGCTCTTGCCCGCGCCGTTGCCGCCCAGCAGGGCCAGAAACTCCCCACGGCCCAGGGTCAGGTCCAGCCCCTTGATGACGTCGGGGCTGTCCGGCTCATACCGGAACCACGCGCCCTGCACCGTCAGCACCGGCTGGCGCCGGGGGTACGTCTGCTCCCGGGGCAGCGGAACCAACGGATGCTCCGCCGCATAGCTCCGCAGAAAATCCCGGCCCTCCCGCACGGTGACGGGACAGGGGGCCTCCGTTTCCACCGAGGCCCAGACGCGCATGGCGGCGGGCATGGCCAGAAACATCCGGTGGCCCAGGGCCTTTAGCCGGCGGCCCACGTCGTAGGGCGTGCCGGTGCACAGCAGCTGCCCCCGGTCCATTACCGCCACGGCGGTGGCCAGGGGAAAGGCCTCCTCCAGCCGGTGCTCCGTCAGCACCACGGCGGTGCCCAGCTCCCGGTTGATCTTTCCCAGCACCGCCAGAAAATCCGAGGCGGCGATGGGGTCCAGCTGGCTGGTGGGCTCGTCCAGAATCAGCACGTCCGGCTGCATGGCCATGACGGAGGCCAGGTTCAGCAGCTGCTTCTGGCCTCCGGACAGCTGGGAAACGTCCCGGTAAAACCAGTCCTCGATGCCGAAGAATGCCGCCATCTCCGCCACCCGGCGGCGGATGGTGGGGGTGTCCACCCCCAGGCTCTCCAGCCCGAAGGCCAGCTCGTGCCAGACCTTGTCGGTGACGATCTGGTTTTCCGGCGACTGCTGGACAAAGCCGATGCGGGCCGCCAGCGTCCGCTGGTCCACCCGGTCCAGCGGCGTATCCCGGAACAGAATACGGCCCTGCCGGGTCCCGTGAGGGGCCAGGGCGGGCTTCAGCTGCCGCAGCAGCGTGGACTTGCCGCAGCCCGAGGGACCGCACAGCACCAGGAACGCACCCTCCGGCACCGTCAGCGACAGGCTGTCAATGGCCCGGGCGGTCTGCCCCGGATAGGAAAAGGTCAGATTTTCGACGGTGAACAGCGCCATACCCGCGCCTCCTTTCGGTCTATGATCACCGGCGTCAGGCACAGGGCCAGATACGCCAGGTAAAAGCTGATGGAAAACGGCTGGGCCATGGCTCCCTGGAGCATGGGGAAATACCACCATTTCAGGCCCCCGGCAAGGCTTCCGCACAGCAGATACATGCCGCAGAAGCCCAGCCAGCCCAGGGCGTATTTGTCCCGGTCCTCCATGCGGTAAATGGAAAACGCCGTCCGGCCCCGGAGGCCGTAGCCCCGGCTTTTCATACTGTCGGCGGTTTCGATGGCGTTCTCCAGAGCCCAGGTCACCATGATGGAAAAGATGGTGACGGCCCTTCTGGCCCGCTGCCATGCGCTGCCGGTGGAGGCGTCCCGCCCGATGAAGAACTGCGCCTGGCGCACCACCTCCAGCTGCCGCCGGAACAGGGGCACGAACCGCAGTGTCATGCTCAGCACCAGGGACAGGGCCGGGATGACCCGGCCGAACAGATATACGAACTTGTCCGATGTGATCACGGCGTTGAAGCACACGAACCACAGCACCACGGCGCACAGCATGGCCCCCGCCGCCAGGCCGTAGAGGATGCTCTCCAGGGTCAGGGGATTGCCGGAGGGCAGATACGTCAGAATGGTGATTCCGGCGTGGTTGAAAGCCGGGTTCACGATGGCCGCCAACAGAAGCACCGGCAGGGCGAATTTCAGGTGCCCCGCCAGGGCCCGGCGGCCTCCCAGCTCACCGGCGTACACCAGCGCCCCCGTCAGGGACACCGCCAGGCACACCGGGTGCATCAGCACCATGGAATAGGCCAGCACCAGGGCGAAAAACAGGAAATTCACCAGGGGATGATAGCGGGAAAAGGCGTCGCCCACGGCTCCGGCCTCCTTTCGTCAGACAGCTCTGTGCAGGGCGGGGCGCACAGGCCCCGCCCTGCGGGATTTTTGCGGTTTTCGGGGCCTTACCCGGCGGCGTAGCCGCCGCCTACGTCATACCCCAGGTCGCAGGTATACACCCAGCAGATCACGTCCCCCTGCTGCACCTGATACCGGGAGCAGCCGTAGTTGGGGAACCAGTCGTTGACCTTGTACATCCAGCCGGAGCCGTCGCCTACGTCGAACTCATACAGGTTATAGATCCCCTCGATATAGGCGGAGTTATAGATGGGCGTGAAGCTGAACTCCATGGGGATCTTCCGCTCCCGGCACACCCGCTGCAGCACGTCGAACACGCTCTCCCCCGGGGAGAACGTCACCGTGGAAGCCGCCAGAATGGTGCCGTCGGCGGGGATCAGCGCCCGCTTGGCCTCGTCGCATTTGTCCATGTTGTCCAGGATGGTGGCGCAGGAGATGGAGATGGTGCAGGTGGCTTGCTGAGAGGTGTCGGGCTTGGTCTCCTCCGGCTCCACCGGCTGGGGCTTCCCCTGGGGCACCGGGTCCGTGTGGTATTGGTCCTGGCCGGACGGCTCGGACGTGTCCGGGGTCTGGCTGCCGCACCCCGCCATCAGCAATGTCAGGGCCAGCACCAGGGCCAGCAGGAATTTTCCATATCTTTTCCGCATAGGGGAACACCTCCATTTATAGCACCGAAGCTGCATCAGGTTTTGTATAAGACGTCACAGCGTGTTTTCACACGCTCAGCTTGTCAAAAAAAGCCTCGCAGAGTTTGCCGCCCGCAGGCGGCAAA
>ULRF01017819.1_pt1 | contig 11000 bp, 6 predicted proteins | sample 1955131 | NCBI WGS metagenome assembly ULRF01 (sample SAMEA4835673, study PRJEB28245) | human gut metagenome | biome: gut microbiome; material: fecal sample | place: Denmark | collected 2008
GGGCATGGCCTCGAATACCGACGATGAGGAGCGCGTGCGCCGCGACTTCACCGACATACGCTCGGCCTTCGACCGCATCCGCCTCGACATAGCCCCCGACTTGCGCGGATTCGATACCCTCTCCATGGGGATGAGCGGCGACTGGCCCCTTGCCGTGGAGTGCGGCTCAAACCTCGTCAGGATAGGCTCCGCCATCTTCGGCCCAAGAAACTACTAAGGTTAAAACTAACTTAACGATTGTATTTAATAAGGTAAAAACAGATTGAAAATGTCACCGACAACCAACTCATCTAAGAAAAGCAGAAACATCGTGGCCATCATAGCGATGTTCTTCCTGTTCGCCATGATTTCGTTTGTAACGAATCTCGCCGCCCCGCTCGGCACTATCTGGGGCAACAACTACTCATGGGCCGGAATGATGGGTAACTTCATGAACTTCCTGGCATACCTGATAATGGGTATCCCGGCAGGTACCATGCTGGTTAAAATAGGATATAAAAAGACGGCACTATGGGCCATGGCCATCGGCGCACTCGGTATCGCCGTGCAGTACCTCTCAAGTGTGGCCGGCGGCGAAGTGGCCTGCTTCAGCGTGAGCGGGCAGCCCGTGATGCTCAATTTCGTAATCTACCTCCTGGGCGCCTTCATCTGCGGTTTCTGTGTCTGTATGCTCAACACCGTTGTTAACCCGATGCTCAACATTCTGGGGGGCGGCGGCAACACCGGCAACCAGCTCATCCAGGCCGGCGGTTCCTGCAACTCCCTGGCCGGAACGCTGACACCGCTCTTTGTGGGTATGCTCATCGGCAATGTGACCAAAGACACCACCATGTCCAGCGTGGCGCCGCTGCTGTACATAGCCTTCGGCGTATTCGTAGTCTCCTTCATCATCATCAGCTTCGTCTCCATCCCCGAACCCAACCTCGGAAAGGGTGACAGGAAACCGAAATACAGCCACTCGCCCTGGAACTTCCGCCACACCGTGCTGGGCGTAATCGGCATATTCTTCTATGTAGGTATCGAAATCGGCATTCCCGGCGTGCTCATCTTCTATCTCAGCGACAGCTCGGTTTCAGGCATTACCGAGAACGCCACCGCCGTGGCGACTGCCGTTGCCGCCGTCTACTGGCTACTGATGCTCGTGGGCCGTCTCTGCTCCTCGGTAATCTCCGGCAAGGTTTCGAGCCGCGCGCAACTCACTGCAGTATCGACCGTCGCCATCATACTGATAATGCTTGCAATCTTCATGCCGGCAAGCGTCAAGGTGAGTGTGCCGGCATACTCCGTGGCCGACGGTTTCAGCATGTGCGAAGTCCCCATTTCGGCACTCTTCCTTGTGCTATGTGGCCTGTGCACATCCATCATGTGGGGCGGAATCTTCAACCTCGCCGTCGAAGGCCTCGGCAAGTACACCGCACAGGCTTCGGGTATCTTCATGATGATGGTGGTCGGTGGCGGCGTAATGCCTCTGATACAGAACGCCATAGCCAACGGCGCAGGCTACATGGCCTCTTACTGGCTCGTGGTTGCCATGCTCGTCTACATCCTCTTCTATGCCCTGAAAGGTTCCAAAAACGTGAACCGCGACATACCTGTAGGCGAGGATGAAAGGGAAGAGGCCGACGAAATAGAAAATGCGCTCTAAATACCAAAATAAAACACAAATATAAACGTAAAAACATGAAAACCAATGTATTAACGCAAGGAGCCGACAATATGCGCGTGCTTATCGCCTCGATGGTGGAGCAGGCCAAGTCGGGCCATCCCGGCGGTGCTATGGGCGGCGCGGACTTTGTCAACGCCCTCTATTCGCGATTCCTCGTCTATGACCCCGAGAACCCCCTGTGGATAGCACGCGACCGGTTCTTCCTTGACCCGGGACACATGTCCACGATGCTTTACAGTGTGCTTGCTCTCTCGGGACGTTACACCGTCGACGAGCTGAAACAGTTCCGCCAGTGGGGTTCCGTGACGCCGGGGCACCCCGAACTCGACCCCGAACGCGGCGTCGAGAACACTTCCGGTCCCCTCGGCCAGGGTCACGTCATGGCCGTCGGCTGCGCCATTGCCGAGCGCTTCCTTGTGGCTCAGTTCGGCGAAACATTGGCTCATAAAACATACGCTTACATCTCTGACGGAGGCATACAGGAGGAGGTGTCGCAGGGCGCAGGCCGTATAGCCGGTCACCTCGGCCTCCACAATCTCATAATGTTCTACGACGCCAACGACGTGCAGCTCTCCACCAAAGTCAACGAGGTGACGAGCGAGGATACCGCCGCCAAATACAAGGCCTGGGGTTGGAACGTCATCGAGATTGACGGCAACGACCCCGACGCTATCTGCGGAGCCCTCGAGATGGCCCGTTGCGAGCAGCACCGTCCCACGCTCATCATCGGCCGCACACGCATGGCGTTGGGCGCCGTGACTGCCGAAGGGGAGTCGATGGAGGGATGGGTATCGACCCACGGTCAACCCCTCTCGAAGGCCGGTGCCGACATCGACCGCACCATCGAGAACCTCGGCGGCAATCCCGCCGACCGCTGGGAGATTCGGCCCGCAGTCAGGAAACTCTATGCCGACCGCCGCGCCGAGCTCCTCGAAATCTGTGCCGCCCGTCACGCCAAGGAGGAGGAATGGCGCGTAGCCAACCCCGACCTCGCCGAGCGGTTGAAAGGTTACCTCGAAGGGCGCCTTCCCGACCTCGACTGGGATGAAATTGCCGTCAAGGACAACTCCGCCACGCGCGCCGCTTCGGCTGCCGTACTATCATACCTTGCCGAGCACGTGCACAACATGATAGTGTCGAGCGCCGACCTCGCCAACTCCGACAAGACTGACGGTTTCCTTAAGAAGACCCACGACATCAACGCCGGTGACTTCTCGGGTGCCTTCCTGCAGAGCGGTGTGGCAGAGCTCACCATGGCCTGCCTGATGAACGGTATCTCGCTCCATGGCGGACTGATCGCCGCCTGTGGTACCTTCTTCGTCTTCTCAGACTATATGAAACCCGCCATCCGCATCTCAGCCCTCATGGAGCAGCCCGTCAAGTACATCTTCACGCACGACGCCTTCCGAGTAGGGGAGGACGGCCCCACCCATGAACCCATCGAGCAGGAGGCACAAATCCGCCTTCTCGAGCAGATGAACAACCTCAGCGGGCGCCCGGCAGCACTCGTGCTCCGTCCCGCCGATGCACCCGAAACCGTGGAATGTTACCGCATGGCCATGGAAAACCGAGAGTCGCCAAGCATTCTTATCTTCTCGCGCCAGGACATCAAGAACCTGCCGGGCGCAGACCGCCGCCAGCAGGCTCACGGCGCGCGCCACGGCGGATACATCGTCATGGATGCCGAAGAGCCTCAGGTAGTGCTGCTGGCAGACGGCAGCGAAGTTTCGCTCCTTTGCGACGTGGCTGAGCAGCTTACAAAAGAAGGTACGCGCGTGCGCGTTGTGTCGATGCCCTCGATAGGGGTCTTCATGCAGCAGCCCAAGGAGTATCGTGACAAAGTGCTTCCCCCCTCTGTCCCTACCTTCGCGCTTACCGCCGGACTGCCCGCCGTTTTCGCGCCTCTGCGCCGCGACAACTGGGAAATCTACGGCCTCGAACGCTTCGGCGCTTCGGCCCCTTACAAGGTGCTCGATGAGAAATTCGGGTTCACTCAAGAAAATATTTTGGAAAATGTAAAACATTTTTTAAGTATTTGATTGTTTTATTAAAAATAAGTGTTAACTTTGCACAATAATTGGCTCCGTACAGTTGGGCGTTTGTAAATCAAAGCCCGGCTGTACAGGCTAAAATCGAAATATAACCCGCGTAAAACACGCGTTTAGACAATCAGATTATCAATTTTAAATAAAATTTTCTATGAACAAATTTGGATTACTTGCTATTGCAGCAGTGGCTTTCGCAGCCAGCACTGCTTCTGCTCAGGAGGTGACCTACGTAGAAGACTGCTCACAGGGTATTCTTCTCAACCGTGCCAAGGATAACTGGTTTATCACAGCACAGGGTGGTGCCAACATCCTCTTCGGTCACAATGACGTTCACGCAAAATTCGCGAACCGTATCGGCCCGCAGGCCAACCTTTTCGTTGGTAAATGGGTAACACCTAACTTCGGTTTCCGCTTCGGTGCATCGTGGATCATGCCCAAGGGCGCTACCACAGCCAACGGTTTCTTCCGTAAGATGAACGTCGGCCCGCTCGAAGGCGGCAGCCAATACTACGACGAGAAATTCCAGGGCATCGGTCCGGAATTCGATGTCCTCATCAACCTCACCAACTGGTGGTGCGGCTACAAACCCAACCGCGTATACAACGCAGTGCTCCACGGAGGCGCAGGTGCTTATTGGACTTTCGCACGCCGTTACAAAGGTGAAGACATCAAGTGGCGTGCAGCCCACAACACTATCCTCTTCGCCAACATAGGTCTGCAGAACAACTTCCGCGTATCGAAACATGTTGACATCTTCGTTGACGCCCAGTTCGAACTCATCGACTTCTCCAATGTTGAACGTTCAGGCGATTTCGCAGCCAATTACACAGCCAGCCTCAACGCCGGTTTCACATACAAGTTCGGCAAGACGGAATGGAACTGCCCGGTTACCGCTGTTTGCCCCACCTGGAAATACACAGACGCCGAGGGTGACGAACTCGCAGCTAAACTCGCCAACGCTAACCGTCGCATCCAGGACCTCGAAAACCAGCTCGCCAACGCCAATGCCAACCAGAAGCGTCCCACACGTGCCATCAACGAAAACGAGGGTCTTTGCACCATCTACTACCCCATCAACGTCTACACTCTTGACAACCGCGACAAACTCGTGCTTAACGCAGTTGCCGACGTGATGAAGAACAGCGGCAAGGATTACCTCCTTACAGGTTGGGCCGACAACTATACCGGTAACGACGCCATCAACACCCGTCTGCGCACTAACCGTGTGAACGGTGTCAAGAATTACCTCGTAGGCCGTGGTGTAAACGCCGGCAATCTCGATGCCACTATCAACAACGGTAACCTCCAGGAAGACATCGACGGCCTCGGCATCGAACTCGCTCCGCTGGATCGCGCCGTAACCATCACAGAGAAATAATTATAGACGACTTCGATAAAAAAGAGAGATTCCTCCGGGAATCCCTCTTTTTTGCATTATGCAAGCCTCCATCCCTTTCCGTCGGCCGGTGAAGTTAGGCGGGGAAAGAAGTTAGGTGCGTCAGTCTTAGTGAACTTAGTTGAAATACCTCCTAAGCTAACGGCCGAATCGCCGCTGCGGAGTAGGGTGGCGCCATGGCGCGTCTGCCAAAGCGTCGGGCTAAATAGTTATGTGGGAGTGCAGAGGTAGAGCGGTTAACTGCGGACGGCTGCCGGACAATAAAAAATCCGGCAGTGCCGGATTGATTTTTCTTGGTTTTTCTGAAGTTTGAGTGCGCCTTACTTCTCGATGCGCATGAAGTGACGGGCTTCTTTGTGGTCGTGGTGAATCTTGTGTAGCTGTTTTGCGATGCAAACTGTAGCAGCCACCGTCATTGCCTGCAGCATGAGCTTAGCAATTTTAAAGCCTAAGTGAAGGCCGAAAGATTCGCGTTCGTGTTCGTGTGACATAATAAGCGTGTTTTTATAGTTTAAAATTTGATAAAGTTCTAATCGGACATTCTGTCTCTTAAAACAGAGCTTCAATTCGGCTCTGTTTTCGATTCTATAACGCCCGTTCTGCGCAAAATGTTTAATCTCAGAGCAAAACATTTGTTCCCGAAGCGGGTTGTATAAATAGATTCCGAATATGCAACTGTCGCAATCGTCATGTTGACGGCGGACGATGCCGGTGCGAAGCATAGGGAGAGTCCGTGTGTATAGTTCGGAAAAAACCATGCAGTCAGTCCCAGATTTAAAAATTGCAGTATTCACGTCAATGCAGAGGTTTAGATTTTGGGAATCCCCGTCAATCACTGAAGTTCCAAAAAGAAATTGTGTAGGGAGGTGTTGTTGGTACTTTCTACGGTTATAGGGCGTTGGATTGTACTAAAAGGGAGTATTATTGGTCAAAAAGTCAGATTTTAGGAGAAAATTTGTTTTGTGTTTCAAAACTTTTTTTTAACTTTGCATCAGAAAAAACAAGCTTCCGCAGTGTGGATTATAACAAAAAACGCATTGCAGAGGCAGGTAAGTTGTATTTAAGCAAATAGATTACTAAAAGAATAAACAAATAACCAGTAATTAGTTATATTTTATGACAAAGATTAGAAATTACACCCGGGTTCTGATGGGCGTAGGGTTGTTGGGACTCCTCGTATGCTCGTGCAAAGGGAAAGGCGAGGGACAACAGTCCCAACAGCAGCAGACGCCGGAACTGGCAGTGATAACGCTGGGCGAGGACGACGCTACCCTCGAAACCGGCTTTCCCGCCACTCTGCAAGGAACTAACGATGTGGAGATCCGTCCCCAGGTTTCGGGCTTTATTACTAAAGTCTGTGTGCAGGAGGGCCAGCATGTTTCAGCGGGTCAGACCCTGTTCATGATTGACCGTGTACAGCTTGAGGCGGCCGTAGAGGCTGCCCAGGCCCAGGTGCGCCAAGCCGAGGCAGCGATTGCGGCGGCACGGGCAGCCGTCAACACGGCCCGCACCAATGCGCAGAACAATAAAATGCTTCTTGACAAAAACATCATCTCGGCGTCGGCTTACCAGACATCGGTCGATGCCGTAAACCAGGCCCAGGCCCAGGTTAACCAGGCTCAGGCGGCAGCCAATGCCGCTTCGGCACAGTTGGTTTCGGCTAAGAAGAACCTCTCGTTCGCCAACGTAACCGCTCCCACCTCCGGAATCGTCGGCACCATCGACTACAAGGAGGGAGCCCTCGTTTCACCCCAGACTCTCCTCACCGTCCTTTCGAACAACGGCCAGATAGAGGCTCTCTTCTCGCTCACCGAGAAGGAGGTGCTCAACTTCACCAACGGCGGACGCCGCTCGCTGGCAGCAGCGCTCGACTCGCTTCCTGCAGTTACGCTGATGCTGCCCAACGGTGAGGCTTATCCCTATCCGGGCAAGATTACCGCCGTTTCAGGCGTGCTCGACTCAGCAACGGGTAGCGCTCGCGCACGTGCCGTCTTCCCTAACCCCGACGGGATGCTCCGTTCAGGCGGTTCGGCCAACGTGATGCTCCCCAACATAGCACGCAACTCCATCATAATCCCGCAGAAAGCCACTTACGAGGTGCAGGACATGAAGTTCGTATATACTGTGGACAAGAACAACGTGGTACACTCCACGGCCATCACCATCTCGGACCAGAACGACGGGCAGAACTACATAGTGACCTCGGGCCTGAAACCGGGCGACCGCATCGTTACCGAAGGTGTGGGTCTGACGGTGAAGGACAATATGGCAATCAAGCCCAAGACCGGCGCCGCAGCACAGCAGCCCGCTGCCCCGCAGCAGCCCAAATAAGCTAAATCATAATTAAAGCTAAGAAAAATGCGATTAGACAGATTCATAAACAGACCTGTGCTCTCGACCGTTATCTCGGTGTTCATCGTGATATTCGGTTTGCTGGGTCTTGTGAGTCTCCCGATTGAGCAATATCCCGACATCGCGCCACCTACCATCAGCGTCAGCACCACCTATACGGGTGCCAACGCCCAGGCGGTTCTGAACTCGGTGATCCAGCCTCTTGAGGAGCAGATAAACGGTGCCGAGAACATGGATTACATGGTGTCGTCGGCATCCAACAACGGTTCGGCCTCCATCGAGGTTTACTTCAAACAGGGCATGGACCCGGACATGGCTGCCGTGGACGTGCAGAACCGTGTGGCCAAGGCGGCGGCTTTCCTTCCCGCCGAGGTCAACCAGGTAGGTGTCGTTACGCAGAAGCGCCAGAGCTCCATGCTCATGGTATCGGCTCTGTATGACAACACCGACAAATACACTACCGAGTTCATCGACAACTATATGTCGATCAACATCATACCTCAGATCAAGCGTGTTCCCGGTGTCGGCGAGGCCATGGCCTTCGGTGCCGACTATTCGATGCGTATATGGTTGAAACCCGACATCATGGCGCAGTATGGCCTGATGCCCTCCGACGTTTCGGCGGCACTCGCCGAGCAGAACATCGAGGCCGCTCCCGGTGCCTTCGGCGAGCAGGGCAACCAGACGTTCCAATACACCATGAAGTATAAGGGACGTCTGCAGGATGCCACGGAGTTCGAGAACATCGTGATCCGCGCTACTGACGACGGCAAGATACTCCGCCTGGGAGACATCGCCGAGGTAGAACTCGGCCGTCTTACCTACGGTTTCTCCAACCTCAACAACGGCCACATCGGTTCCTCCGTAATCGTGTTCCAGAGCGCCGGCTCCAATGCAACGGAGGTAATCGAGAAGATTGACAAGCTCTTCGACGAAGCACGCGCCGAACTTCCGGACGGCCTCGTGCTGGAGACCACCATGTCGGTCAACGACTTCCTGTTCGCCTCTATCCACGAGGTAATCAAAACCCTTATCGAGGCCTTCATCCTGGTGTTCCTCGTGGTGTTCGTCTTCCTGCAGGACTTCCGTTCCACGCTTATTCCTATGATTTCAATCCCGGTGGCCCTCATTGGTACATTCTTCCTCCTATACATCTTCGGCTTCACCATCAACCTGCTGACCCTTTCGGCCCTTGTGCTCGCGATTGCGATAGTGGTGGACGACGCCATTGTGGTGGTGGAGGCGGTCCACGCCAAGCTCGACCAAGGTTACAAGTCGGCGCGGCAGGCCTCCATCGACGCCATGGCGGAGATTTCGGGAGCCCTTATTTCCATCACCATGGTAATGATGCTCGTGTTCATCCCCGTGTCGTTCATGGGTGGTACTTCGGGTATCTTCTACCGCCAGTTCGGTCTTACGATGGCCATGGCCATCGGCCTTTCGGCCATCAACGCCCTTACGCTGTCGCCGGCCCTCTGCGCCCTGTTCCTGAAAGCGCATAAGGAAGACGGCACCGAGAAGTCGCTGAAAGAGAAGATGGGTGAGGCCTACGGCGCCGCCGGCGAGGCTATGAAGAAAGCCTACAAGAAACGCTTCGGAATGCCGGCATGGCTCACCATGATTTTCCTTTTGGCCGCCATCGTTTTCCTCGTGCTCGGATGGTACACTTTCGAGGACGTTACACGCAGTTGCATAGCAGTGGTCGTGGCACTTCTGGCACTTTACGGCATCTTCACCAAGCGCTTCATCAACGCCTTCAACCACACCTTCGACAAGGTGCTCGGCGTTTACCGCAAGATGAGCAACTTCTTCATACGCCTCCGCTGGCTGTCGTTCGTCATCGTGGCGGCAAGCATCGGCTTGCTGGTATGGCTCATGGGCCGCACGCCAACCGGCCTCGTGCCCAACGAGGACACCGGTACCATCATGGGTGCCGTGACGTTGCCTCCCGCCACGTCGCAGGAACGCACGCAGGCTGTCATGAACCAGGTGGACCAGATGATCGGGTCCATTCCGGCAGTGCAGTCACGTACTGCCATCACCGGCTACAGCTTTATCGGCGGCGAGGGCAACACCTACGGCTCGTTCATCATCAAGCTGAAACCGTGGGACCAGCGCGACCTCAAGACCGAGGGAGCAAGTGCCATCGTGGGCCGGCTCTTCATGATGACGTCGCAGGTCAAGGATGCAAACATTATGTTCTTCCAGCCTCCTATGATTTCCGGTTATTCGGCAACCAACGGTTTCGAGATTAAACTCCAGGACAAGACCGGCGGCTCGCTCGACAACTTCTTCCAGGTTTACCAGAACTTCATAGCGCAGCTTAACCAGCAGCCTGAAATACAGATGGCTTACTCGACGTTCAACCCGACGTTCCCGCAGTATCTTGTGGAAATCGACGTTCCAAAGGTCAAGAAAGCCGGCCTCACGCAGACGGCCGTACTCCAGGCGCTGCAAGGATATTACGGCGGTATGTACGTGTCCAACTTCAACAGCTTCGGCCATCTGTACCGTGTCATGATGCAGGCAACTCCGGAGGCACGCGTGTCGCCCGAGACGCTGAAACAGATAAAGGTGCGCAATGGCAACGAGATGGCGCCCATCGACAACTTCGTGAAGTTGAAACGTGTTTACGGCCCGGACATCATCAGCCGTTTCAACATGTTTACCTCCATCGCCGTAACCGGTACGCCTAACGAAGGCTACTCCTCGGGACAGGCCATCGAAGCCATACAGCGTGTGGCCAAGCAGACGTTGCCCCAGGGCTACTCGTTTGACTACTCCGGCTTGACCCGCGAGGAAGCCGGCGGCGGCAGCTCCAACACCGCAATGGTGTTCGGCATCGTGCTTCTGTTCGTCTACCTCATTCTCTCGGCCCAGTATGAAAGTTACCTGTTGCCGTGGGCCGTTATCCTTTCGGTGCCGTTCGGCCTCATGGGTACTTTCATCTTCGCCGACCTGTTCAGCATAGCCAACAACATCTACTTGCAGATTGCGTTGATCATGCTAATCGGTCTGTTGGCCAAGAATGCGATTCTGATCGTAGAGTTCGCGCTCGAACGCCGCCACACCGGCATGAGCATAGTCAACTCGGCATTGCAGGGAGCCGTGGCGCGTCTGCGTCCTATCCTCATGACGTCGTTGGCCATGATCATCGGTCTGTTGCCTATGATGTTCGCCCACGGTGCGGGTGCCAACGGCAACCAGACCCTCGGTACCGGTGCCGTAGGCGGTATGCTCATCGGTATGATACTCCAGGTACTGATAGTTCCGGCCCTCTTCTGCGCATTCCAGTTCCTGCAGGAGAAGATTTCCCCGTTGAAGTGGGAGGACAAGAAGAGCACCGAACTGTCATCCGAAATCGAACAGTACGGCGGTTTGGAAGGAAATCTTCCGCTGAAAGAGAAATAAGTATGTAAGTGAAAAAGCCGCGGGGCATGCCGCCCCTTCCGGACGCGGAGCCCCGCGGCTTAGAATATTAAACTACCCATACAACGTATAAATGAAACTTAAGTTATATCATCTAATACTGCCGGTA
>ULRF01063236.1_pt1 | contig 10828 bp, 7 predicted proteins | sample 1955131 | NCBI WGS metagenome assembly ULRF01 (sample SAMEA4835673, study PRJEB28245) | human gut metagenome | biome: gut microbiome; material: fecal sample | place: Denmark | collected 2008
GTTCAGTTTTCAAGGTCCAGTGCGGCGTGTCATAATTTTCTGTTGACAATCGACTGCCCTGGTGATAGACTTATCTCAAATTTATTTTGACAGTCTGTTTTGGGATTTGCATAGTAACATGTATTTCGAGATTTGTCAAGACTTATATTATAAAAATTTTGCGATTGTCTATTTGGAGGACGCTATGTCTTGGTACGCAAAGATGTATTTCTCAGGCGACAGAGAAATTTTTCAATACGATTCTATGGGGACTCAAGGTGCTCCCTCTGTGCAGCAGGAGCTTCCTTTCTTGGAGAGCCTGCTCTCGTTTCAGGAGCTTGACATAGCGGAGCAGACGCCGCTGCTCAAGGACGTTGCCGACTGCTGGGGCAGGTATATTGCGGAGGACGACAAGGATGCGCTCACCTCTGCGATGATGAAGCTCGGCGAGCTTGGGGCAAGGCACATATATTTTCAGCTCCTGTATGTGCGCTTCTATGAGCGGATGTCAAGACTGGCCTTTTCTGAAGACCGGGGGAGCGCAGAGGACGAGCAGATGCTCGCCGAGTTGCGGCGCTTGCCGGAGATACTTCCGGTGTATCAGAAGCAGGTGCAGCGGTTTTTTGACTTGGTGCTGGATGTTGACACTGCCGGACGCGAACCGCAGGTCCAGGCGTCGAAGAACTATTATTACGATATCCCGAATGATCCGGACTTGTTCAGGTTCCATCCCATTCCGCTCAGCTTCGAGCCGGTGGAATACCAGAAGTGCTCTCCGGTTTTGTACTCGGGAAGCATCGCGGACATGATCGACTACTCATTGCGCAGCTGCGTTGAGCGCGGCATCACTGTACGCCGCTGCAAAAACTGCGGACGATATTTCCCGCAGACAGGCCGCGTGAGCGCGGAGTACTGCGAGCGTCCTGTTCCAGTCGGACAGACTCGCTGCCGGGAGATCGGCGCGCTGAAGCAGTGGACGATACGTCAGTCAGAGGATCCGGTATTCAAAGCATACCGCAAGGAGTATAAGCGGCGCTTCGCTTGGATCAAGGCCGGGCGCATCACGGACAAGCAGTTTTACGACTGGAGCGAGCGCGCAAGAGAACAGAAAAAGAAATGTGACCGGGATATTATTTCCGATGAGGAGTTTTACGCTTGGCTGAAGACCTCGGAATAATAAAAAAGACATGACGTTGACCGCTTAATGGTCAGCGTCATGTCTTTCATTGTCTATTGCGGAGTATCAGGTGAGGTGATGGGCAGTGGCATTGTTCAGGAAAGGGAGCTGTCATTTTGAAGTGTACGATTTTTTCGTACGCTTCAACGGTACTCTTGGAATTGAGCTTTCTCTTTAGATCACTCCAACATTTTGCTGCATGACGCAAAGCTGACTGGCCAATCAGCACCGCTACCGCATCGACAACAGAGAAAAGTCATTCTTTTTTTCCGTTCCATGCTGCGCGTTACCGGAGTGCCTACTTCCATTACAAGCCGTGCGTGATAGCAATTTGTCATGGTGAAAACTCAAAACTGTCAGAACTGTACACCATGTTAAATAGGGCTCAGAATAAGTGACTTGTACAATAAAAGGAGCGAAACACTAACAGTATCGTGTTTCTTATATTCACTAAGCAACAACTACGATAGCGTTTTCTTTAACTTTGTTGATAGCAGCCATGATTGCCGTTTGTGTTTCTCGATCAAACAGCTTTGTAAAGCTAAGTGGTTTGTCGAAAGGAGGCTTGGTAAGAATAGTGACACTTTCTATATAGCCATTCTGCTCAATATGGTTGATAATCTTATGTACAAAGGCAATTTGCTTCTGGTTCAGTGACTGATCATTAATAAATTGTGAGAATGCAGCCATTGCCGCATCGTGATCCAGTTTTGCAATCCTCCGCACGAGCAAACCGAAAGGAGTATCTCCGAACTCCCGCGCATAATCTTCTTTAGTCCCCAGTTCACGGGTGAGCACCAGCTCCAGTTCCTGATAATCACCGACCGACAAAGGAATGTTGTGTGTCAACTTATAGATGACCAGTGTATTTCCGTTCTCATTGACATATCGATCGACTTTAGCACGGTAGTTCTCAAAGTCATAGGCAGGATCAAGCTGAATGCCTTCCTGCTCAGCGATAATGGGATCCGTCAGGCGCGTAATAATTGGGTTCTTTGCGGGGCCAATTTCAACAAGGAATTGCATTAAACCCCGTAATTCCTTTCGAACCTTTTCAAAGAGTAGGATGTCGTTTGCCTCCCAGAATGCATCGGTGTTTACTTCTTTGATAATCGTTAGTTTTGCTTTCACCTGTGGGATGCTGATTTTCCGTTCCAGTAAAGTGCCAATATCCCTCAACTGTTTCTGCGCATATTTGAAGGATGACATCTGCGCCATTGCTGAAATCATAAGACCGTACATGAAGTTATCGAAACGCTTAGCATATTCATCCATATCGTCCAGATGGACGATGGGGGCGATCTGCTGCAACAGCTCGCCTTTGTCGCCCTCGCTGATGAAGTTGAAAGAACCGGGCTTCTTAAACTTTTCTACACTCTGCATCCGAAGTTTGACGGCGATTAGCTCGGGGTTCAGTTCTAGGACTTGCGCATAGCATGTTCCAACTAGTTCTGAACGCCATGCCTGATATTCGTCCTCTGCATAAGTGCTTTCCTGAAGCATGACCGCTAACTTCACCCGCTTGTCAAAGATGTTCTCTGTAAGGGATTTTGCTTCCCTAGCTTCATAACCTTCTTTGTAAGCACGAAAATATTCAAAGTTACCGCAGTAATCAAAAATGAGGAAGCGTTTCTTGTCAGTATATTCCCCGTCAATCTGATCGGTACATGTAAGGCCTTTGCACAGACGGGTTCCACGCCCGATCATCTGCCAAAACTTTGCCTTGCTACGTACCTTTTTGAAGAATACAAGGTTGACACACTGGGGAATGTCTATGCCAGTATCCATCATGTCGACGGAAACTGCAATAATCGGCATTTTATCTGGCACTTTGAAATCATCAATGATGGTTTGTGCGTAGGTATCGTCGCATATCACTCGCTGGGCAAACACTCCAAGATACTGCGGATATAGCTTGTTGAAGCGTTCTAGAATGAACTCTGCATGGCGTTTGTTTTGTGCAAAAATAATAGTTTTACCAAGCCTATCGCCACCCTCCACACGAATGCCGCGCTCCATCAAATCTTGCAGAACCGTATCCACAGTGGTTTCATTGAACACAAACTTATTGAGCTGTGCGGAAGGAATAAAGTCTGGCATGAGCCCGTCCTCAATAAAGTCATCCTCGTATCGTTCTTTATCCTCATCGGACAGATCATCGTAGGTGATGCCTTCCTCCAAAAATTTGGTTTTTACTTCGTAGTTATAATACGGGACGAGCACATGATCTGTGTAAACCGCAGTCTCGTAGTCATATGCATAGGTAGGGACACCATGCTCCATCTCAAAGAAATCGTAGGTGTTGCGATCCACATCCGTTTTCGGGGTTGCAGTCAAACCCACCATGATTGCGTCAAAGTATTCAAAGATGGCACGGTATTTCTTGAAAATACTGCGGTGACTTTCATCGATAATAATAAGATCAAAGTGGGCAGGAGTAAACATCCTCTGTCCGTCCTTTACCTTCATGTCGTCGATGGCGTTCAGCATTGTCGGGTAGGTGGAAAAAACAATTCTTGCGTTACGGTCATCTTTGTTGGAGCAGAGATTGCACAGTGACATGTCCGGCAGGTAGTTCTTAAAATCATCCTTGGCCTGCTTTACCAATGCAGTACGGTCTGCCAGAAACAAAACATTAGTGACATGCTTACCTCTGCTCAACACATCCGTCAAGCTTGATGCTGTTCTGGTCTTTCCAGTGCCAGTGGCCATAACCAGTAAATGCTTTCGGAAACCGAGACCAATTTGCTCGCACACAGCCCGGATTGCTTCCTTCTGATAGTAGCGGTCAGTTATCTTATCATCGATAGGAATAGTCATGAGATCCAGCCGCTCTGTCCGGCGATTCATCAGCTTCTGCAAATCATCCTTACTAAAAATCCCACTGACCTTGCGCTGGGGACTACTTTTGTCATCCCAAAAGTAGGTTTCGAAACCGTTGGTCGTGAACATCATTGGGCGGCGGCCAAACTTTCGCTCTAAGCAATCTGCATACAGAACAGCTTGTTTGCGACCAATGTTAGAGTCTTTACTGGAGCGCTTGGCCTCTATGACCGCCAGCGGCAGACCGTCTTTGCCAAAAAGGACATAGTCCACATATCCCATCTGACCGACTACGCCAGCCATGCCCTCGACAGGGTACTCCTCCTGCACATCGGCATCTGCCCCCGTGAACCTCCACCCCATTTGCTTTATATCCACATCGATATAAATCTTGCGGGTTTTAAATTCAGAGAGGTCAGCTGCCACGAAAGTACGATCCTGCTGATGCTGTTCCTTAGCTGCAGTGATCTGCTCAGACATATGCTCAACCTGTTTGCGCAAGGCTTCAATCTCGGCATCTTTTTCTCCGAGCAGACTCTCCTGTTCTTTGATTTTCTTTGTATCAACAACAACCTTTTCCTTGGGAATAAGCTTTTCATCAAACTTCCGTTCCTCATAGTCGGTACCATAGCAATAGTCCACCCACTGGATGAACTCGAATAAACCCTGTAGCGAGACAAGTACATCACTTGCCTGTACACTACGCTCCGTATGCACGGCCAGATTGCCTAATTTAATGATAAACGGCAATTTGCCCCAGGTGTTGTAGTCTACAGCAAAGCGGAAGGTAGGCTCATGAATCAGGGACTGAAGATTGTCCTTGTAAGGCATTTGCATGGTGTTATCAGCAGAATAAACCCATTTTACTGCCAGTTCCAATGCCTTACGGCACCCAACAGCACACATAGCAGGAGCAGAAGTATAGACTTTTTCCGCCTCAATTGCGGCTGGAGCAAACAGCGCATATTGTTTATTTTCATGTAAGAAACCGAAATTTGACATGTTTGTTGCCTCCTACTTCAAAAACTCATGCTAACGGAAATAATTAAGAAAATACCGTATTACAGGGTTATCCTTATATAAAGTACAAATTCCCGAGTAGTCTCTAACAACCAAATATGGTAGCGTTGATTCATCTTGGTCGTTGGAAATATTCAGGCTAAACAGAAAATCGACATTTTGCATTCTATCTTTTGTCTGATCATATGCATTATAACCTTCGATTTCCCTGTCGTATGTAAAACCGAACTTGCGCAGAACGGTCTTTTCACTTGCGCTCGTACCGTAACAAAACATGCCGACTATGATTAGGGATTCACCCGTATAATGTTGTTTGAGATTGTTGGCTGTTTCGTTTATAGCCCTCAACTCCGCTGCTGTGGCAGAACTCTTTATCTCCATAAACATTCGGCAATCATCGAGGTCATATAAATTTAAATTTCCTACACGTGCGCCATCTTTTAGCCAAAGGAAATCACCCTGTGTACTTTGCCAAGTGTCTGCACACAAAATTCCTGACTTCAACAATATCGTGGGAAACTCGTCTTGCACCAGCCGTCTAATGAATTTTTCCCGTAGTTCACCTTTGGTCAACCGATGCGATATGTTATTGGAAACCATATGCTGCATCTTGAGAATGTCTTGTAAATACAGATCAATCTCTTCTCTGATTGGCAATATGACTCACCACGCTTTCTATACATAACGCACTGTAATATTTTGATTTGTCGGTCTGTTCGACGAAGGCTGCGAATTGCTGTTGCAGCTCCAACGGTGGCATCGGTATATCGATTTTACGAATTTTCTGAATACCAAAAGCCGATTGCGAAGTCGATTTTTTCTCTGCGTCAATAATACGCTCCATGTATTCCGATTGGAAAACTGCGAACAAGAACTGTGGTTCAACTCTGTGCTTGTTCGGTTTTATCAATACAGTATTAGCTGACAGCGTATAAGTTTGTTTGGCAGGCAAAAAGAAAGGCTTACCAATTGTACCGATTTTCCCAATGATAAAGTCGCCATTATTAAGCGTATATCGGTTTAAATGTTCCTGCAATACTTCCCGTCCGACTTTTCGTGCATTAGCAAAGTCAATTTGAAGTGTTTTATAATTGCATTCTGCAATTCCAATATACGGTACGCCGTCCGAGGAGACCGGTGGTGTCCTGTGGCTGGGGTGCGGATCTATCGTGTCAGCAACATCTCCAATCTCGCAGATTGGCCATCTGCCATGCTCATACACGAAATTTCCGAACAGTTCGATAAATCGGGACTTGACGAGCTGATTTAAGTTGTGTAGTTCCTGCTGCTGTAAATCAGCCAGTCGGCATATTTTATCCAGTACACTTACGACATGACGCTGTTCGTCCAAATCTGGGATGTTGATCTCAATCTGCAACAAATTCGCTTTGGTCAAACTCGGTATTGTTACTGTTGTATTGAGCTGCTCAAAATCGAAATTGACACAGAAATAGTACAGGTATTTGGGTAAGAGCACATCTCTGTGTGCAACGAGTCCGAAAGCGGTGTCAACATTCCAAAAGGGTTCATCCACAAAAATCGGATTGTTGATGCTGCCTTTACGACCGATGACAACTGTCCCCGCATCACAGATGAAATCAGTTGCGTGCCCCATGACACCGCCGCTACCGTATATCGGATATTTCCCGTTTGCATCCTCTACTTGGCACTGGTTACGCCCGTTTCGAATATCCAGTACGTCGGAGAATTTCATGCTGCCACCTCCACCTTACCGCAAAGTTTTGATTTGTCGGTCTGTTCGACGAAGGCTGCGAATTGATCCTGCATCTCAATCGGAGGGTATGGAAATGGATATGCCTTCAACTTATCCATCTGTATGCCGTCCTGCCCTGCGGTGCGCTTTGATAGTCCCTCAAGATATTTCAGCAGGCAGTCTTGCTTTAAAAACTGCCGGACAAATTCTCTGTTGCCCATTTTGGGGGTCGCCTTCATTAGCGCAACATTAAACGATCCTTCTATGCCTTTCAGGATTTGAAAGATAGGAGGCCCGTATCTGCCAATCATGATATCATCCGCAGTGCAAAAGCGTTTTGCCATCGTCTTTGGAATATAGGTGATGTATTTGTCGCTTTTGTAGTCTCGGATCTGAATCAGCCTGATATTATCTGGCGACGGTTCGTATTCAAAGTATTTCTTATCTGGTTGGCTACCACCTTGGAAGTCAATCACTTCGCCGACAGTGTAACATGGGAAGCCTTTAGGATTAATCACCGGATCGCCGAACAGTTCGATAAATCGGGATTTCACAAGTTGATCTAAATATTCCAACTGTAACTGTCTGTCTGCGATAACGGTATCCAAACAGTCTAACCTTGCCGCAATCTTCCTTTGCTCAGCAATATCTGGGATGTTGATTTCAATCCCTGATATTGTTGCTTTGTTGAGAGTAAGTCCCATTACCGCTTTATTTGTTCCGGCTGTCCAGTTCTTACCGCAGCAAAGGTGATAAAAATAGGTTGGATCAATTGCATAGATACCTTTGTCGATAAACGCCATGATTGCCTCATTAGTATAGAGTTCTTCGGCAGTAATCGCGGTTTTCCCGATGGATAGTTTGAAACTCATAATAACAGTTTCTTTAGGAACTGCCTTTATACCGCTCTCCCGGACACCTTTATCAGTAATACATTCCTTGGTGTCAGCAATATACTTACCAGAATTTCCGATATCTGCAATTGATACCCATTTTTTGCTGCCATTCCAGTATGCCGCGTTATTCCTGGCGGGGGTCTTTCCCATCTGCAAATCAAATGCTTGTGACAGTTTGATTTTCACACCAGGCACCTCCTTGCACTCCATTTTGATTGAGATAATCAGACCATGTCATCTGATAAAAAGTTTCACAACATACTTCCCGCAACACTTCTCGAAAAATCCGAAGAAAGTTGGTATTAATTTTCCCGCCAGGTTTTTCATAGATATAACGCCAATACTCAAATGAATCGGAGATATTATACAGCAGCGCGCTAAACATATTATCATTTTTAGAGTTGAATATCTCCTTCATTTTTCGCTCCACACATTCTGCATGAGCGCTGTCTTTTTCTTTATATCTGCTCCATAAAACATCAAGTTCATGCCCTTTTATGCTTTCAATTGACATTCCATGATATATCAGAAGTGCTTTGATAAACACCTCGCACGAAAAGGCTGAATTCACGATGTCAGCGACCAGATGATTCATAACACTAACTTGAATGTTTTTGGGCTCTCTTTCGCAGAAAGTAGCACAATCCACAAATGAGCAAGCATGTCTGAACATTCGGCGTGCATCAACGGTACTATTACCTGTCATAGCATTTTTCTCAATTCTTTCAGTTCGGCTGCAACCGTTTCTTCCAATTCATCGAGTTTGTCCATTATCTCTGCAGTAGAGGGATACTCGACTGCCACATACTCTGTTTTTTTGTACTTGTTGATAGAGAGGTCATAACTGTTATCGACTATCTCTTGCTTGGGCACGAAGAAGCTCTGCTCGGTGCGTTCCCGTGTAGCTTCCTGCTCCAGATGACGGAAACGATTGACAATATCCGGGATGTCGTTGCCCGAAATCTCAGAGCGTTTATCGTCAAGGCTGAGACCGTCAGCTTTCATATCGTAGAACCACACATTATCCGTACCGCCTGCTCCAGTCTTGGTGAACACCAGCACAGCAGTAGAGACACCTGCATAAGGTTTGAATACGCCGGAGGGCATAGAAATTACAGCTCGCAGCTGATGCTTTTCTACCAATTCTTTGCGAATGGACTTGTGCGCAGATGAAGAGCCGAACAGGACACCATCGGGTACGATACAAGCGCACTGGCCGCCCTTTTTCAGCATACGGAGAAACAGAGCCAGAAACAATAGTTCTGTCTTCTTGGTATTTGTAACGGCTTTTAGATTATCGTTAATACTTTCCGCATCCACAGTGCCCTTAAAGGGCGGGTTGGCAAGGCACATGGTAAACTGTTCTGTAATCTGATTTTGTTTGGAAACGCTATCCTTATAATCAATCTCTGGATTGCTGATTGAGTGCAACATAAGATTCATAGCAGATATACGGAGCATTGTGAAGTCTGTATCGAATCCGGTAAATGCGGGTCCGGCAAAATGCTCCCACTGTTCAGAGGTCATAGTATCCTCGTAATTCCGTCGGATATATTCTGAGGCTGAAACCAGGAAACCCGCGGTACCGCATGCCGGATCGCAAATGGTATCATCAGGTGTGGGCTGCAACAGTTCCACCATCATCTCACGGATATGCTTGGGAGTACGGAATTGACCATTTTGTCCGGCAGATGCCAATTTGCCCAACATATACTCATACAGGTCTCCTTGCATATCCAGTTCTGCAATATCATGTTCGTAAAGGTCATCCAAACCAGTAATAATTTTCTGAAGGAGCTGCGGCGTAGGGATAAGGAACATCGCATTGTTCATGTACCGGGCAAATGCAGTGGTGTTCTCGTCAGCCATTCCGGACTCATCTTCAATTTCAATCAACTCTCCCTTCTCATTAAAATCGGGGAGGCGACCGTATTTCATGCTCTTGATGGCTGGGAACACACGCTGAGACATCACTTCAAAGATCCGGCGGGGATCATCATCTTTGAACTTACTCCAGCGCATAGATTGTCCTGCTTCAGATTGAGGGAAAATCTTGGGCATCTGTTCACCAGTCATATTCTCAAATTCTTCGTTTTCCAATTCCTTTTCATCCAGAGAACGGATAAACATGAGGTAAGTAAGCTGCTCGATGACGGTCAGAGGGTTGGCAATTCCGCCTGCCCAAATATCCGTCCAGATTTTATCAACTTTATTTTTAATTGCACCTGTTATCATCTCAAATTGCCTCCATCATTAAGCGCTGCTGCATCTTTTTCGTTTCTAATAACAATACTTTACAACAATTATCGGAAGTTGGCAGAGAAAATCAATCTGGATCCTCCGCAAAGAAGTCGCTGTCAATCCGTTTTATCTTGTATGTAGCTTCTGTAGATACACCCAAGTTATATTCAATCATCAGTTTGGCCAGCGTAGTACCATCGACGAGCACGACCTTCGTAGTGTGTTGTTTCTCTGCATATTGGCGAGCCTCTTTCGTAAACTTAGCAGTCGTGATGAACAGACCTTTGGACGCGCCTTGTCCGGCCAGAGCACCGACAAATTTTTGGATTTCAGGTCTGCCAACGGTGTTATCACAATCCCAACGCTTTGCCTGAATATAAATCAGGCTGAAGCCCAGCTTATCTTCACGTATGATACCATCAATTCCTTCGTCACCGGTCTGACCGATGACTGCGCCTGCATTATCCACTGAGCCGCCATATCCCATTTGTGTCAACAGCTTGACGACCAGATGTTCAAAGAAGGCGGGCGGCTGCTTCATTACTTCGCTCAAAAGATCGTCTGCCAAGGTGGTGTTGATCTGCTGAAAGGCTTCATCCAAAATATCCTGCGGTGTTTTGCCGGATACCTTTTCCGCAGGAGCCGGAGTGCCGGAATCTTCACCGTCGGGAGAAATAAATTTACGAAACGACTCAAAGCGCTGAAGATAGAGATTGTCAATTTTGCGTGGGTTCTCATTGAGGACTTGTCTACCAGCCGGCGTAATCACATAAATACCCCGTGACGGACTTTGCACAAGGCCTGCCTTTTTCAGATATGTCCTTGTCCAGCCAATACGGTTATCAAAAAGCGGTTGCTTCCCGCTTGGCAGCATTTCAGCCCGTTCCTTTTTGGACACCGAAAAAACACCAGCAACCGTATCTTTTACTTCTTTTGATCTGTGCAGTTGGCCATCTGCCAAGCAATCAAGGAAGGCAC
>ULRF01015249.1_pt1 | contig 10737 bp, 9 predicted proteins | sample 1955131 | NCBI WGS metagenome assembly ULRF01 (sample SAMEA4835673, study PRJEB28245) | human gut metagenome | biome: gut microbiome; material: fecal sample | place: Denmark | collected 2008
AAAATGTCTATTCATTTTTTTACCTCCTTTATACACATTTTAACACAATCATGGTAAAAGTAAATACATTTTGTATATTTATATTCCTTTAATATTATATGTATATTAAAAAAAAACATACATATAATATTAAAAAATTTAACACTAACCAAGATTTCATCTTTTCCCTAATTCGATCCGCCCTTGTTAATAGGCAAGTCATTCGCTCTATGTAAATATCTTATCCGACATACCCTAACATCGCTCTGCAAGAAAATTTCATGTTTCATCATTGTAAGTGCACACAAACATAACCTCCTTATCTCTGAATTCATCAGCATAACTGCCATCAGTCCACATAGAGTGCCACTCATACACATCCTGCTCCTCATAAATAGGTTCATCATAAGCTTTTTTATCTACAACTGTCTTCCATATGTGCTAGTGAGCAATTGTAGGCTCTTCCGTTCTTGGTTCCTGTGTGGTAGGAACCTGAGTCGTTGGTGTCTCAATGGTAGCAGGTGCCTGTGTTGCTGGCTCTTTGCCTGAGTTGTTATCCTCAGACTTAGCATCATCTACCTTGACAGTTTCAGACCCCGTCTTGACGGTATCAAAATCTGCTTTGGCTGTGTCAGCATCTACTATATCAACGGATTCTTTCTCTGCTGTATCTGCATCTGTAATAGTCGCACTTGTCTCTGTGTTTGCAGTCTGGGAACTATCCGTATTTTTATCCGCACAGCCATTAACAATAAATGCTATACCCGCAACAAGAACAACTGTTACAAATGTAGTTGCAATAACATTTTCTTCTTCATAATAACTTATCCTCTCCTCTTATACTTTTGTATTGCATATTAAAATCTTATTACAAATCGTTTTAACCTGTTTTAGATTAAAGTACAATACATCCGAGGTGATTTTGTGCGTAAATTTTCTACTAAAAACAGGTTGAGAGAGCTTAGGGAAGATAATGATATATCACAAACATATCTGGCCAAACTTCTGGATATGAGCCAGACAGGATATTCGAAATATGAAACCGGAGAAAATGATATCCCCACAAATATTCTGATTAAACTATCCAAGATTTATAAAACAAGCATTGATTATCTTCTGAACCAAACAGATGAAAAGAAACCCTATAAACGAAAAGAGTAGATAGCCACTTATATAATGATTATCTACTCTCTTATCTTCTTAAAACACATTCAGCTTTCCCATCTTGTTACTACACCTCTTACTTTTCCTCAACAACCTGAAAAATGTAAAACTTCAAATAATAACTCTCATCCGCTGCCCATAAAATTGGATGATCCGGTGCCTGCTGCCGGAATTCCACCTGACGAAGGCGCTTGTGCACGCTAGTTGCTGCCTGACCAATTACTTTCGTGAACAATTCCTGCGTCATGAAATGGGAGCAGGAGCAGGTTGCAAAATACCCGCCGTTTTTCACAAGCTGCAAGCCTTTCCGGTTGATCTCACGGTATCCTTTGATTGCATTCTTGGTTGCTTCGCGTGACTTGGTAAACGCCGGTGGGTCTAAGATTACGACATCAAACTGCTCACCTGCTTCAGCAAGCTTTGGAAGCTCGTCCAATACATTTGCCTCTTTAAAATGTACAGTCTTCTCCAGATGATTGAGCTTTGCATTTTCTCTTGCCTGCTCTACAGCAAACTCTGAAATATCAAGTCCTAACACATCACTCGCCCCAGCATAGCCACAATTTAATGCAAAGGTTCCCATGTGTGTAAAGCAGTCAAGCACGCGCAACGGCGTCTCCTGCTCTCCTCTGGTCAGACCTTTAACCAGTCTCTGCATCGCGAGCCGGTTGTATTTCTGGTCAAGGAAGAATCCTGTCTTCTGTCCATTTGCTACATCGACCTTATAATGCACGCCGTTCTCCACGATCTCAACAACCGGATCAAACTCCGCACCGATGCATCCTCTATATGGAGCAAGTCCTTCCTTCTTGCGCACCTTCGCGTCACTCCGCTCGTATACGCCGCGGATCTTGACACCATCCTGCGCCATGATCTCTTTCAGCAAATCCACGATTTGTTCCTTATATAAATCAATGCCAAGTGCGAGGGATTCCACCACCAGCACATCCGAGAACCGATCAATCACGAGTCCCGGCAGGAAATCCGCCTCACCAAAGATCACACGACAACATGTAAGATCATCGCCCTGCATCACAGCTTTTCTATATTCCCAGGCATTCTTGACCCGCATACGGAGAAATGCTTCGTTGATATCCTGCTCTGCGTCTCGAGTCAGCATTCGAACGGTAATTTTGGATTTCCGGTTGATGAATCCGCGTCCCATTGGATATCCATCGAAATCACGCACGATGACAATATCGCCATCTTCCACACTTCCCATCACGCTCTCTATCTCATTGTCGAAGATCCAGAGTCCACCTGCCTTGATGGTACGACCTTCTCCTTTTCGTAAATTCACGACTGCTTTCGGTTCCACTTGTATTTCCTCCTGATTTTATTCCAAGAATTATCGATTATTGTTTTCTTGTATTTCATATGTACCTTGGTTGTTTTCTTGTTTGTTTCTATTTCTTTCCTATGGTATCACAGAGTGATTTGTTTCTCAATCCATACTTTCTTTTTCTCTATCTGCTTCCTATTGGAGTAATTTCCTGTTTTACAGTTATTTTACTCAACCCGCTTGCTTCCCTCACTCTTCCCATTGGAGTATTTTCCCGATTCCGGGCTTTTTTACCCAACCAGCTTGCTTCCCTCACTCTTCCCATTGGAGTATTTTCCCGATTCCGGGCTTTTTTACCCAACCAGCTTGCTTCCCTCACTCTTCCCATTGGAGTATTTTCCCGTTTCCTGACTTTTTTACCCAACTAGTTTGCTTCCCTGACTCTTCCCATTGGAGCAATTTCCCGATTCCGGACTTTTTTACCCAACTAGCTTGCTTCCCTCACTCTTCCCATTGGAGTATTTTCCCGTTTCCTGACTTTTTTACCCAACCAGTTTGCTTCCCTGACTCTTCCCATTGGAGCAATTTCCCGATTCCGGACTTTTTTACCCAACCAGCTTGCTTCCCTCACTCTTCCCATTGGAGTATTTTCCCGTTTCTGGACTTTTTTACCCAACCCGCTTGCTTTTCTACCTCTCCCCATTGGAGCAATTTCCCGTTTCCGGACTTTTTTACCCAACTAGCTCTCTTCTCTACCTCCTCCCATTAGAGTTTTTTCCCTATTCTAAACTTTTTTACCCAACCAGCCACCCACAAATGAGAAAATTTCCCAACAGCTCAAAAATCCTGCATAAACGGTTTGTTTTGACTAACTTTTTGCGTTATAATAACCACGGCAATTAACCAAATATATAAAACATCCATCAAAGCAAGCGAAAATACGCTTGACAAACCTGTATTACACGTTTATTTTATATATGAACATATATTCATATGTTTTCACGTATGAGAATAGAAAAAGGTTAATGCATTTGGGAGTTTTATATTCACTGCCTATCACGTAATCGCAAAACACGAGCATTATGGTAGGTAAGAGTTGTAAATTATCACATGATCTTAAGCAGACCATTGTAGCACATCAGCACTTAACGAACGGAGTAACAATTCGCAGAATTGGTGCTTTGTGAGTTTAGTGTCTGCTATGTGCGGAAGTGAGCGCGAGCGAGTCTGCGTAGAAATGTGATAATCTGCAACTCGCTACCATCACCTGCATTCGTGTTTTGCTTCACGATTCGCAGTCACATAAAAGGAGGAAAATCATGTTCTTACAAATCAACAATCTTGAAAAGTTCTATGGTGAAAAAGACAACCGTGTACAAGTCTTAAAAGGACTTTCTACCGGTATTGAGAAAGGCGAGATCTGCGTCCTGCTCGGGCCATCCGGTTCCGGTAAGTCTACCCTGTTGAACATCATCGGTGGCATCGAAAGCTATGATAAGGGAGAGATCATCATCAACGGTGCTGCCATGTCTGCCATGAACGAAAAGCAGACGACTCTCTACCGACGTGAACACTTAGGTTACGTATTCCAGTTCTATAACCTGATTCCGAACCTGACCGTCAAGGAGAATATCGAGGTCGGCGCTTACCTCGGAAGCAACCCACTTGATGTCGACGACCTGCTTCATACACTTGGTCTGTGGGAGCATAAGGATAAGATTCCAAGTCAGCTTTCCGGCGGTCAGCAACAGCGTACATCCATCGGTCGTGCCATCGTCAAGAATCCGGATCTGCTACTCTGTGATGAGCCAACCGGCGCCCTTGATTACAATACCTCCAAGGATATTCTGAAATTGATTGAAGACGTCAACCGGAAATACGGAAATACCATCATCATCGTTACGCACAACGATGCCATCAAACTCATGGCAGACCGTGTGATCAAGCTCCGCGACGGTATGATCCGGAAAGAATATACAAACGAAACAAAGACACCGGCGATGGAATTAGATTGGTAGGTGAATGCATATGGCTGATAAAACAATCAAAAATCCACTGCGTAAACGCATCCTTCGGGATATCAGAAAAGAAAAAGGAAAATACATATCCATCTTTTTGTTTCTGACATTTATGATTTCAATCGTCAGTGGTATGCTGGTTACTTCCCTGAGCATGATGCACACCTACGACGATGGTATCGAGACATATAAATTGGAGGATGGACATTTCTCTACAAACAGTGAAATCTCTGTCGCTGACCTGCAGAAAATCGCTGACCAGACAGATTCAGGCACAGCAAAAGCAACCATCTACAAACAGTACTTCTATAATTTTGATTACACCTTTGAAGGTAACAGCAATTATTCCATCCGTCTCTACGAAAACCGTGAGGCGTTGAATACATATTCAGTCTTTGAAGGGCACGCACCGGAGAAGGACGGAGAACTTGCCATCGACCGCCTCTTTGCAGAAAACAACAATCTCAAAATCGGTGACACCCTCACCTTTGACGGAAAGGATTTAACAATCTGCGGAACAGTTGCTGTCCCGGATTATAGCTGTCTGTTCGAGAATAACTCTGATTCGATGTTCAGCGCAACGACATTTACCACGGGGTTTGTCACTGCTGATTATTTCAAGGAATTCTCCGAAAGCAAGCTTACCTACAGCTTTGCTTATCATTTCTCGGACAGAAGTCTTGATGACCGGGCTTCTTATGACGCAAGCACAAACCTGATGAATACATTGTCCAAACAGCTCGCTCCACAGGGAAATTATCTGACTGATTTTTTGATGCGTCAGAACAATAAAGCGATCTCATTTACAAGGGAAGATATGGATGGCGATACAAACAGCACGATCATGATGCTCTATATCATGATCGCACTACTTGCATTCATCTTCGCACTTATGACTTTCAGCACGATTGAAGCGGAAGCCGGTGCCATCGGAACCCTGCGTGCATCCGGATATACAAAAGGCGAAATCATCCGGCATTACATGGCTGCACCCACGTATGTATTCCTTGCAGCCGCAGTGATCGGAAATATCGGCGGTTACACTTGTTTTCGTAAATTCATGGAGGACATGTATTACCATTCCTACTCTCTGCCTGTATTCAAGGTTGTCTGGAATGCAAACGCCTTTCTACTTACGACCGTGATTCCGATTGCAATCCTGTTAGTGATCAACTACCTTGCGCTTCGATCAATGCTTGGATTGTCACCGCTTAACTTCCTGCGGCATGATCTGTCAAAACGTAAGAAAAAGCATGTGACAAAGCTTCCGAACTTCAAGTTTTTGACAAGATTCCGGATTCGTACAATCCTGCAGAACCGCTCCAACTATATCACGATGGCGATTGGTATCCTGATGGCAAATATCCTGTTTATCTTCTCTGCCAGCATGCTTCCAATCTTAAATGACCAGACAGACAATGTGCTTGACCACCTGATTGCAAACTATCAATATACACTCAAAGCACCGGTAGAGCTAGACGATTCATCTGCTGAAAAATACTGTCTGACTGCGCTTGCGGATGATGACGGAAAAGAAGTGCTTGTATATGGAATCGCAGATAATTCAAAGTATCTGACACAGGTTTCTATGCCTACGGAAAAAGGGGATATAATCATCTCAAAATCGTTCATGAAACTGAACAATTATAAAGTGGGCGATACGATTAAAATAGTAGAAAAATATGGCGATAAAGAATATTCTTTCCGGATTGCCGGCAGCTTCAATTACCCGGCGGCCTTCTCCGTATTTATGAGCATTGATAATTACAATGACACATTCGGGAAGGATGCGGATTATTTCACAGGCTATTTCTCTGACAAAGCGCTGGATGATTTAGATGACAGTTTCATCTACAGTACGATGGGACCTTCGGACTATTCAAAGTTAAGTGATCAGATGAATGATTCGATGGGACGTATGATGCCTCTGATGAAATATCTTTCCCTTATTATCTTCGTCATCGTTATCTACCTGCTCTCTAAGATTGTGTTGGAGAAAAATGCGGAATCGATTTCCCTGACGAAAATTCTCGGTTACAACAACAGAGAAATCGGAAAAATCTACATTATTTCAACCGCGATAGCTGTCCTTGTCAGTGTAGCAATCAGTCTGCCGCTTTCTACGGTCATCCTGAAGACAATGATTGTCTATCTCTTCCGGACTTTTGATATCTGGCTGGAAAATGTTCATATCGGAACATCTATCTATGTTCAGGTTGTGATCTGGGATATTGTATGTTACGGGTTATTAAGTTTCCTGCAGTATAAGAAGATTCAGAAGATTCCTATGGAAGAGGCACTGAAGAACCGGGAGTAATGCCACTTCACGAAAAATACAAAAACACCCAACTGCTTCTAAACAGTTGGGTGTTTTTTCATCCTTTTATTTACTTCACTTCGTACCGGTCATGTCCCTGCAATCTCGCCATTGCTCTCGCAAGCGAAGCACGGGATACGTGGTATTCCATGATACTCTGTTTCTGCTGCATCTGCTCGATGGCACGTTCCTTCGCAGCCTGTGCACGGAACTCGTCGATTTCCTCCGGTTTTTCTGCTGAATAGACAAGTACAACAACCTCATTATTCTTTACCTTCAGAAGTCCGTCGGAACAGATTGCCACATGCTCTTCTCCATCCGGTGTCCGGAAATGCAGCTCACCGACTTCAATATTCGTCGTCATCTTCTCGTGATGTGCCAGAATTGCCATCTGTCCATCATAGCCGGGGAATTTCAATATCTCACATGGTCCATCATAAAACACCCGGTCACAGGCTATGATCTTGAGTGAAAATGTATTCATACGCCGTCCCCTTTCTATCCTTTACAGGGTTTCTGCTTTCTTCTTTACATCCTCAATCGTACCGACATTGAAGAAGGCTGCCTCCGGATACGCATCCATCTCACCATCTAAGATTGCCTTGAAGCCACGGATTGTCTCCTTGACTGGTACAAATACACCTTTGACGTTCGTAAAATTCTCAGCCACATGGAATGGCTGTGACAGGAAACGCTGTACCTTTCTCGCACGGTAAACCGTCTGCTTATCCTCGTCGGAAAGCTCCTCCATACCAAGAATTGCGATGATATCCTGCAGTTCCTTATACTTCTGCAAAGTCTCCTGCACCTCACGTGCAACACGGTAATGTTCTTCTCCGACGACATCTGCCTCCAGAATACGGGAGGTTGATTCCAGTGGATCAACAGCCGGATAGATACCCTGCTCCACGATCTTACGCGACAATACAGTCGTTGCATCCAAATGAGAGAATGTTGTAGCAGGTGCCGGGTCTGTCAGGTCATCGGCTGGTACGTATACCGCCTGTACCGATGTTACAGAACCATCCTTTGTGGAAGCGATACGCTCCTGCAGTTCACCCAGATCATTTGCCAGAGTTGGCTGGTATCCAACGGCAGAAGGCATACGTCCAAGCAATGCGGACACCTCTGAACCTGCCTGTACAAAACGGAAGATGTTATCAATAAATAACAACACATCCTGCTTTTTTACATCACGGAAATATTCCGCCATCGTAAGTCCCGTCTCTGCCACACGCATACGGGCACCCGGTGACTCATTCATCTGTCCAAATACCAGCGCTGTCTTATCCAAAACGCCGGATTCCTTCATCTCATTCCACAGGTCGTTACCTTCACGGGAACGCTCTCCAACTCCGGTGAAGATGGAATAACCACCACTCTCCGTTGCGATATTGTGAATCAGCTCCTGAATCAGGACGGTCTTACCGACACCGGCACCACCGAACAGACCAATCTTACCACCCTTTGCATATGGGGCAAGCAAATCAATAACCTTGATACCGGTTTCCAGCATCTCAACAACCGGGCTCTGGTCTTCAAATGTTGGCGGCTCACGGTGGATACACCAATGCTCACCATTCTCCAGACTTTCCTTTCCATCCAATGTCTCACCAAGTACATTGAACAGCCGTCCTAATGTCTGCTCTCCGACCGGAACCTGAATACCGGATCCGGTTGCTGTCACTTCCATATCTCTGCACAAGCCTTCGCTCGCAGCAAGCATAATACAGCGCACAACATTGTCACCGATATGCTGGGATACTTCCATGACGCATTTCTTTCCATTGTTCATCACATACAAGGCATCCTTAATCCGCGGAAGGTTCCCATCTGCAAACTCGACATCGACAACCGGTCCGGATACCTGTACGATCTTACCTTTATTTTCCATCATGCGATCGTTCACCTCGCTTGTTTCTTCTTTTTCTTCTTGAGTGCCTTGGCTCCACCGATCACCTCGGTGATTTCCTGTGTGATTGCTGCCTGGCGCACACGGTTAAACTCGATTGAAAGTTCATGCAGCATTGCCTGTGCATTGTCCGTTGCCGCCTGCATGGCCATCATTCTGGCGTTTTCCTCACTTGCCGAGCCCTCAACAAGAACACCATACATAAAACCTGTTACATAGTTATACACCAATTTCTCCAAAACCTTCTTCGGAGATGGATAGATCAAAAACCAGTCATCGGATTGCTCCGCAGCCTCACGGTCACTGTTTCCTAATCCCTTCTGGGAATCTTCAAGCAATTCCTTCTTGATAAACTCATGCGTCTTGAGTGGCAGAATCTCCTGCACTTCAACCTCTTCCTTCATGCTGTTTACCATCTTCGTATAGACAACATATACCTCGTCAAATTCTTCCTCTTTATATAACTCCACGATGCGCTCTGTAATCATACGCGCACGATGGATAGAAGGGTTGTTCGCCGAATAGCAGAATCCCTCTTCGAGCGTATACCCCTGCGAAGAAAAGAAATGTCGTCCCAGCTCACCGACTACAAACAAGCGGTAGGAATCCGACTCATCGACCATCTTCTGTGCCTCTTTTAACACATTGTGGTTGTATGCACCTGCCATACCCTTATCACCTGTTATGACGATAAATGCACGTCGTTTTGACGTCTCATGCAGATCCTTGCCGCGATTATCGAAGTAAAGATGCTTCATATCCGGGAAATGTAACAGAATATCTGCAATCTGCTCCTGCAATCCATAGAAGTATGGTTCTGTATTCTCCAGCTTCTGTCTTGCTTTCCGAAGCTTCATAGAAGACATCATATACATTGCCTTCGTGATCTTCATCGTGTCCTGGATACTTTTGATACGTGTGGAAATTTCTCTTGCATTCGCCATTTAATTCCCTCCGTTTTCGTCTTCCAGACTCCTCTGCTTATATTCATTCGCTGCCTGTATGATTGCATCCTTCACATCGTCTGCCAGATCCTTCGATGAATCCAGACGTCCGATAATATCTGCATGATTCTTTGCAAAATCATCCAGCAGTCCAAGACGGAATGCCTTGATCTTCTCTACCGGAAGATCACTGAATACATGTGCATTGGCAGCAACCAATGTGATAACCTGCTCTGCCATTGTAAAAGGACGGCCAAGCGGCTGCTTCAAAAGCTCCATCAACGCACGTCCATGTGCTAACTGTTTCTTCGTGTTCTCGTCCAGATCGGAAGAAAACTGTGTGAACACTTCCATCTCACGATACTGTGCCAGATCGATACGGATACTTCCGGCTGCTTTCTTCATCGCCTTTGTCTGCGCCGCACCACCGACACGGGATACGGAAAGTCCGACATTGACGGCTGGACGCTGACCTGCGAAGAACAGCTCACTTTCCAGATAGATCTGTCCATCTGTGATAGAAATAACATTTGTCGGGATGTATGCAGACACATCGCCTGCCTGTGTCTCAATGATTGGAAGTGCGGTAATACTTCCGCCGCCAGCCTCGGCTGTCACACGGGAAGAACGCTCCAGCAATCTTGAATGCAGATAGAATACATCACCCGGATATGCCTCACGTCCCGGTGAACGCTCCAGCAAAAGTGAGATTGCACGGTAGGCAACCGCATGCTTGGACAGATCATCATAGACGATCAGAACATCCTTGCCCTGATACATAAAATACTCTGCAAGTGCTGTACCTGCATATGGTGCGATATACTGCAACGGTGCCGGATCGGATGCTGTTGCCGCAACGACGATCGTATAATCCAGCGCATCATTTTTCTTCAATGTATTCACTAACTTCGCAATTGTCGATGCCTTCTGTCCGATTGCTACATAGACACAGACAACATCTTTACCCTTCTGGTTTAAGATCGTATCCATCGCAATCGAAGTCTTACCGGTCTGTCTGTCACCGATGATCAGCTCACGCTGTCCTCGACCGATCGGGAACATGGAATCCAGAGAAAGGATACCTGTTTCCAGCGGTACAGTTACGGATTTACGGTCGATGA
>ULRF01072843.1_pt1 | contig 10689 bp, 9 predicted proteins | sample 1955131 | NCBI WGS metagenome assembly ULRF01 (sample SAMEA4835673, study PRJEB28245) | human gut metagenome | biome: gut microbiome; material: fecal sample | place: Denmark | collected 2008
CGGCTTGACGCAGGGAATGTTTGTCGGTTCTGTGTCCGACAACTTCAACGAGCGTATAGAACAGAAGATTTTTCACTGCGAGATTGTCGTGGACGCCGAGAAGGTGAAACGCGAGGAGAAAGCCTACAAGAAGATACCCGTCATTACCGACTTCACGGACGAGGACGGTAACGACCGCATGAAGGAAACGGTGCAGGCGAATTACAGGCGCATCAAGGAGGAAGTCAAGCAGATTGTTCAGGAGGAACTGGAGCGGATTGCCAACGACGACAATCTGAAACACCTGTTACAGCAGAAATAACCGGGCTGACGGGCGGCAAAATCGAGTAGGAGGTAAACGCTAATCGTAGGTGTTTATCTCCTACTTTCACGTTTACCGACCTCTCACACCACCGTACATGCGGTTCCGCATACGGCGGTTCCTATTTTGGATTCCATTCGAGATACGAATCAAGCAAACAAGGAAAGCCCGCCTTTCTAAGATTGGCTGTAGAAGATGCTATCTGCATGATTGGCGAGCCACTCACTCTCCAATAACCCTTACAGTAACCCCACTTGCGGGCATTATATTCGTTAATCCCGCATTTGATAAGATTCTTGATTCGGGTTTTCGGGAGTTTCCAAGCCTTCCATATACACATGCGTATCCGTCGCCTTAACCACTCATCGGTTTCAAGGCAGAGACGTTTCATGTTCGCAAGGTGATAGTACCCTACCCAGCCCTCTATGTACTCTTTCAGTTTCTGCTTCCTCTTCTCATATCCCCACCCATTGCTCCGACTTGTCAATTCTTTAAGGATGGATTTCATCTTCGCCTTGGACTTGGGGTGTACGGTGAGTTGGCATCTACCTTTGTGTACATAAAAGGAATAGCCGAGATACTTCACACCTCTTATGTTTGAGACGACCGTCTTTTCCTTGTTCACCTTGAGGAAGAGTTTCCCCTCAATGAAATTGGTTATGGACGATTTCACACGTTCCGCAGCCCTCTTGGACTTGCAGAATATCATCGCATCATCGGCATAGCGGACAAAAGGGTGACCTCTGCGAGCGAGTTCCTTGTCCAACTCGTTCAGCATGATGTTGCTCAGGAGCGGACTCAGCGGACCTCCTTGCGGAGTACCTTCCTCGCTTGCGTGCCACAGTCCTTTGTCTATCACACCGCTGCGAAGATACTTGTGTATCAAACTGACCACCCTGCCGTCCTTTATCGTACGACTCAGAAGTTCTATGAGTTTGCTGTGGTTCACTGTATCGAAGAAGCGTTCAAGGTCGAGGTCAACTACATATTTGTAGCCTTCATCAACTGTCTTCCGAACTTCTTGCAGTGCGCTCAGGCACCCTCTTCTCGGGCGGAAGCCGAAACTTCTTTTCGAGAATTGAGGCTCATAAATGATGGTCAATACTTGGTTGATGGCTTGCTGCACCATGCGGTCAACCACGGTCGGGATGCCCAAAAGGCGCATCTTGCCATTACCCTTGGGTATCTCCACCCTGCGGACAGGATTCGGACGGTATGTACCGTCAAGCAGGGAGCGTATCAGTTCATCCTTGTTAGCCAATAGCCATGGAAGCAACTGCTCACATGACATCTTGTCGATACCGCCTTTGCCCTTGTTGCGAACTACTGCCTTGTAGGCTTTGTTCATGTTGTCGGGGCTGAGGATTACTTCCAACAGGTGCTCCCGGTCGAATGGAACTTCCACGATGTTGTCTTCGGTCATCCACATGAAAGTCTGCACTCCCCCATACCATTCGGTTTCCGACCTATCTCTTTGGAGGCAGTCATTAGCAAAGGCTGATGTTTTCTGCATTCGTTCTTTCATAAGGTAACTCTCTATTACTATCGCTTAATTATTAGGTTCTGCCCTTCGTGTAGCGCTATCGTCCGCTCCACTACTATGGCATCTGCTGACTTCTCACGGCAAGTTTTGCGCCGTGGCTTTCGTAAGAGCAACTAATCACCACGTCCGTGAGACCTCACCAGTTAAGCGTATCATCTTTCCATCTTATACCCACTTGATTTACTATGTGTGATTCCGGGTAGTTATCGGACTTTGATGCTTTCAGCCATCTCATCCTCACATATAGCCTTATATCAAGTTTCTGTACGTTGGGCCAGATGTTTGCCGCTGACTTCTTTCAGATTCCACCTCGCGATGGACACCCTTGTCTCTCTGGCTGGACGATTCCCACTACCTGGGCTCGTTAGGGACTTGCACCCATTAGATGATACACATGCTGGTCAAACTGAAAGCGGGCGAAGCAAGTTTAATACCTTGTTCCGCCCGTTATTCTTTGGGGATGTCATAGTCGGTCTATCTTCTCATGCGCTCCATTTCTTCGTCGCGGAGCATTCTCTCGTTCAGTTTCTCCTGCATTCTGTTAAGGAAATAGGTGCGGCTTTCGTTCTTCCGGCGTTTGATGTCTATATAGAAGCGGTAGCAGTCCTTTGATTCAACCCCGAAAATCTTGTAGAGAAGCGGGGCCAGCTGTTTGAGCGGCATGTTGCCGTTGTTGATGCAGCCCATCTCGTTGATGCCGTAGATAAGTTCCACGAGGTCGATGGCGTTGCCCGTCCATTGCAGGGGTGAGGCGGGATTTTCGGTTGTGTTGTCGGAGGATGTACGGATGGGGATTAGTGGTGGCACTTGGGGAGCGGCAAGGAACTTCTGCATCTTCCTCACGAAAGAGAGTGCCTTGCTGATGTAGGCTGCAACCTCCCTCTTTTCTTCGGGAAGATTGCGCACGGGATGGTGCTGCAACTCGATTTCAATGTAAGCCAGCGCAATGATGGTGCGGTTGGTGTCCACATTGCCGCTGCATAGTTCGATCACTTGCGTGGCGAAAGCCGTGTATGCCGTTTCCATATTGCAGTCCCCGGCTTCGTTTATACGGCGGAAGAACTCGGTTTCCGCCAATAAGAAATAATTCATGTCCTGTCAATTTTGAAATTTTACACTCTGTTTTTCGGTATGCGCACATGAATATGATTGGCAAAAAGCGTGTACATAAAAGAAAAAATCCGGCACGCTCTCTGCAAGGTGCTGGATTTCAGTGTGATAATTTCTCAATTTATTTATCCGACAGGAATTGTATTCAGCTTAAAGTGTTCATTTACTGAACATTCGTCCACTTTCCGGACATCAAACGCACGCTTTATAGATATGGCGGACCACTCCGTTGCGGTACACCTTCTGTGAGGTCAGCGTCCATTGTCCCTGTGGCAAGGCGGACTGGAAGAAACGCTTTCCCGTTCCGGCAATGAAAGGAATCGTGTAAAGTATGATTTCATCCACCACACGCATACGCAGCAGCCCGTTGATGTAGTCCGCCTTTTCAGGAGTGACTTCTGCCAGATAGCAGATGTCTGTTGTGGATTTCCGCCATTCGTCAAGCATAGATATGGAATAATCCGGTGTGATATGATAAAGGGCGTTTTCCCTTATCTTATTGATGCCGCAATCTTCAAGGCGCAGTTCCTTATACGCTTTGCAACATAACTCGGAGCTTTGACAACCGTCCATCGTGAGGACGGCAAGAATCTGTACTTTACCCATTATCGTTTCCTTTCGTTGGGCAAGGACAAAAAAGTAGCGTGCAAATCACACTACTTTCGAGCGACGGCTCTGGTAAAGCCTTTTACGGAGAGTACGTGAATGCACGCTATGCGTAGGCATAGCATAAGCATCACGCAATCGTCTCCGTAGTGTCAATTTACCAGATTTTCGCTCGAAACGCCTTGCGGTCTTATGTTATATATAGGCGGCAAAAGGCTCTGCCAGTCGCCGTTACCTTCTAATATGTCATGCAAAGATAGCCATTTTCAGCGAATTGCGGGCTATGGTTGCTCAAATTTATACTTCAATCCATATTCTTCCAGTTTATTATAGAGTGTTGTCCTGCCTATTCCAAGCAATTCGGCAGCGACCTTCCGGTTCCCGTCAGCCTGCTTCAAAGCACGCAGAATCCGCTCTTTATCTTCCTCATCGTTGCGTAGGGAGAAGCCGGTAATAGAGGTTGTTTCGGTTATCCCAAGTTCCAGATGCTCTTTCGTGACAAGTCCCGTCTGTGCCTGCAACACCGCGCCCATGATTTTCTGCCGAAGCTCGCGCACGTTGCCCGGCCATGAATGGGTCAGCAACGCTTTCCGTGCTTCGGAGCTGAATCCGCTAACCTTGCACTCCAATTCATTATTGGCAATCTCGCGGAAAAACTCTGCCAGCGGCATGATGTCTTCCTGACAATCACGCAGCGGCGGAACGGTTATATCGAAGTCGTGCAGACGGTACAGCAAGTCCTGCCGGAAACGCTTTTCATTGACCGCCTTTTCCAGATTCTCGTTGGTGGCAGCGATAATACGGACATTGAAACTTCTATCCGTCCTGTCACCAACGGGGCGGTATCGCCGCTCCTGTATGGCACGCAGAAGCATCTGTTGGGTTTCCGGTGCGAGGTTGCCCACTTCGTCCAAAAACAGCGTGCCGCCTTCGGCTTCATGGAAATATCCTTTCTTGGCACTGTCCGCACCGGTGAATGCGCCTTTGACGTGTCCGAAAAATGCCGATGGAGCAAGCTCTTTGTTTAACGATCCGCAGTCCACAGCCACGAACGGCTTGCCGGAACGTTTGCTTTTATCATGCAGATGGTGGGCGATATGCTCCTTGCCCGTGCCGTTCTCTCCGAATATCAGTACGCTCATGTCGGTTGGTGCTACCAGCCTTATCCGGTGCATGATTTTCCGGAAGGCGGAACCGTCACGGGCAAACACGGGCATACGGCTCCGCCCGATATTCCGCTCTTTCAGTATGGTACGGAGAAGAGGCACGAGTTTGTCCTCCACGAGTTGTTTGGGTATGTAGTCCAGCGAGCCGAGTTTCATACTTTCAACCGCCGTATGCACTTCGGCATAGTCGGTCATGATGATGAACGGCTGCGTCATACCCTCTTTGCGCATCCAACGCAACAGGTCGATACCATTGCCGTCAGGTAGGCGCAGGTCTGAAACCACGATGTCCCCGTCAGCGGCTTGTTGCAGAAGTTTCCTCGCTGTCGAGAGGTGGAAAGCCTGCACGGTACGGAATCCCTCACGTGCCAGCAGGTTACAGACAAACTCGCAATACACGATGTTGTCCTCCACCACGATGATTTTTATCTTATCCATTGTTGTATTTCTTCCTTTCTTCTTTTGCCAGCCGGATTATCTCCGAACCCTTATCCAGCACAGCTCTTACGGCATTGCCTATTGCTTTGTCGTCAGGTGTGCCATTGTGATGAATCAGTTTATAAAGTTCCCTCAACGGTCTGTCGGCACGGAGTATCTCCCAAGAGCTGCGCAGGTGGTGTGTTAGGGCGTCCAGTTCCGGAAGGTCTTTCCGTTGTTCCGCATACCTGAGCGACTGCATTTCCTTTTCTGTTTCCGTTATCAATTTCTCCAGCATGACGGCTTCATTGCCGTAGGATAGCAGGGAGGTGAAACCCGGCTTTTCATTTTGTGCCGCATTCATGGCGCATTTATTTGAAATCTCCATCAGTTCAGATATGGAGAACGGCTTGAACAGGCATTCTGTGAATCCATGTTCTATAAGTTCCTCTTTGCCGCAACTGCCCGAAGCGGTTGTCACGATTACCGGGATATCCCTTGAATTGCCAACGTTGGAAGTGCGCAACAGTTCCAGCAACTCGAAACCGTTTATATCCGGCATATTCAGATCCGTCAGAAGAAGGCTGTATTCCTTTTTTCGTATCAGTTCCATCAGCTCCGCAGCATTGGTGCAGGTATCGCAGTGTATCCCTTCCTGTGCATACATTTCTTTCAGCATCAGGAGCAGCACTTCGTCATTGTCGATGGCAACCACATCGTGGAATGTATGGTTATGATGAACCTGTGTTTGATTTATCCGTTCCGGTAGTTCCTCGGCTGTCTGCATGGGGATTTCCACCGTGAAACGGCTACCTTTGCCTTTATCGCTCTCCAGACGGATTGTGCCGCCGAGCATTGTCACAATACGCTGAACAATGGAAAGACCTAATCCGAAGCCATCCTTTGCGGCAGCGTTTGACAGACGTTCAAACGCCCCGAATACCCGTTGCTGTTCCTCTTCGGTCATACCTGTACCCGTATCTTCGACGATAAGTTTCAGCAGACCGTTATCATAATCTGCCCGCAAAGAAACACTGCCGTTCTCCGTGAACTTGATAGCGTTGGACAGCAGGTTGTTCCCGATTTGCAAGATGCGTTCCTTATCTGTACATACAAAGGCATCCTTGTGGCAATGTATTGTCAGAGTCAGTCCTTTGTTTATGGCGATTGGCATAAACTCCGTTTCGAGCGTATGTGTGATTGCGGAAATCCTACATGCGGAGAAATTAGGCTGTTCCTTGCCGTTGTCCAGCCGGAAAAAATTCAGCAGGGTGTTCAGCATTTCACGCATGCGGTCAGAAGATTCCTGAATGTTTCGGATATACGTCCCGGTTTTATCCGTATTGCAGTCTTTCCGCATCAGTCCGGCATAACCCGTTATTGCCGTCAGTGGTGTACGTAATTCATGGGTAATGGTATGAACGGCTTTCTTGCGAGAGGCTATCAGTGCCTCGTTTCGCTTTGCCATTTGTTGCAGTCGCTCAATTAAATCTGCGGTTTCCTGTTTATATCGCTTGATGCGGTTGGCATTTCGGTGTATGATGATATATGATATGACCAGTAGCAGTATAACGAACCCTGTCAAGCCCCCAATCTGAATGAACGACCGTTCCCGCATGGCTGTTATCTCGGCTTCCCGCTTTTGTAGGTCAGTTTGTACTTTCCCGTCTATTTGAACAACCAGTCCTTGCAGTTGCCTGTTAAGTTCCGCATTTCGTGCGGCAAGGCTATCGGCATGAACCGATAAGCGACGGCTTTGCGCCTGTTGTTCGGTTCTCATATTCCGGTTAAAGGAACGGTGCATCGTGGTAGTCACAGTTGGTTTCGCTTCTTCCTTTTTGCCGAAGATGCCCAAGAATCCTTTTCGTTTAGGTTTCTTGGGTTGTTCTTGCACACTTTTCTGCGCGATTACGGGTACTTGATGGGCTATCTTATCGTTGATGGCTTGTTGCTGTTCAAGTATCTGCACGATTTGGCACATCTGCCGTTCCTTATCTTCGAGAAGATGGCGTACGCTGTCTATACGCTCTGCCGGATAGGTAGCTTTGAAACGGCAGAGCATACTGTCCATTGCCATACGCCGTGCATGGTAATGTTCGATATCTTTATCGTTCCATTCCAGTATTGTTTCACCAAATAGAGAGAATTTTATCATTTGAATATTGATATTGTTTATCTCTTTTCGGAACTCGTCTATTTTTTTATTGGCTGAATTCAACTTGCAAATGCAACAGAATTCTGATTAATAATTTGTTTAAATTTTTCGTTTGGCGTGAGGTATCCAAGTCTTTTACGAGGTCGATTATTGAGTTTATTTTCAATCCACTTAATCTGTTTGTTGGTTACTTCACTAAAGTCCTTACCCTTTGGGATATACTGCCTGATAAGCCCGTTGGTGTTTTCATTGGCACCACGTTCCCATGAGTGGTATGGTTTGCAAAAATAGAATTTTATTTCCAATTTTTGCGCAATTTCCTCGTGCTTTGCAAACTCCTTTCCATTGTCAGCCGTAATTGTGTGTATTAAGTTTTTCACTTTCCGCAGTGCCCATACTGCAATCTTAGCTACCGGGATGGCTTCTTTTCCCGACAACTTGCGTATCCAGACCCTGCTTGTTGCTCTGTCGTTAATGGTAAGAATGGCACCTTTGTGGTTCTTACCAATAATTGTATCTATCTCTAAATCACCAAATCTCTCCTTCAGTTCCACTATCTCGGGACGCTCATCAATATCCACCCTGCCTGGGATAAATCCTCGCCCTGCATTTTTAGAACCACGTTTGGCATACCTGCGACCTTGTCTGCGAAGATATTTGTGCAGTTTGCCACCCCGCCGCTTATCCTCCCAAATCCAGCGATATATCGTTTCGTGAGATACCATCGCAATTCCCTCCAAGCGGCTCCTGCCGACAATCTGCTCCGGGCTGAATCCTTTCTTCAACAGCTTTATTATCCGTTTTCTCATTGCCGGTGTAAGCACTTCCTTGCGATGTTTTTGCTGCTTGCGCCTGTCTGCTTTTCGCTGGGCAAGCTCCATGCTATAGCTACCACTTCGGGCGTCGCAATTGCGCTTTATCTCCCTGTAAACAGTGCTTTTATCTACTCCGATAGCTTCCGCTATTGCTTTTTTGCTCATCGGTATTTGCAACATCATAGAAATTGCATACCTTTGTTCCTCGGTTATATGTTTGCTCATCTGCAACTTTTTTTTCTTTGGACGGACAATTAAAGCAAAGATAGCAAACTTTATCCATTCAGAGTGAGAGAAAGGGGGACATTGTCTCTCTTTCCTCTCTGAAAAATAAATGTTTTTATTGCTTATTATCCGCACCCAAAAAGTTGCATTTATAAGTTGAACTCAAGTTGCCAAGTTCTAATGCTTCTATCTCCTGCCATTCATAGAAGCTATTATATGCCATACATCCGATAAGAATGGAGATAAGTATATATCCCAACCGTATTGTCTTATAGAAATTCCTGGATCGTTCCATTATTTTGATGATACTGATTTTTCAAACATGAATAAAAGTTTATCCTTTTCTTCCATACGGGTATTATCAGAATAACCGCCTTTTGTTATTTGATACCCACACGGCTTAACCATAAAAGTGCCTAAGCCTTTAGTGTATGAACTTACTTCTGAGGCATAGTCTTTACTTGTATTTAATGGAACTTTCCCTTTAATATGACACCACTCATTATTACAACTGATACCTTCAATCTCAGACATCATTTTTTGCAAATCTGTAATAGCTTTGGAACTCGCTACTTGTGGTATCTGCAACTCAAAATAGAGCATCGGTTCGAGAATATCCACTCCTGATTGTTGCAAAGCCAACCTGAAGACATAAGGAGACAATTGTCTAAAATCGGCAGGGGTACTTATCGGACTATAATAAAGGGCATAAGTAAAGGTTACTTTCAGATCTGTCACTTCCCATCCATGCAATCCCGATTGGCAAGACATACGAATCCCTTCAAAAACGGCATTTTGAAAAGAATGGTTCAGATAACCATAGGAGATGTCACTTTCGATTTGCAACCCTGACCCTATCGGTAAAGGTTCAAGAGTCAGTCCTATGGAGGCCCAGTAAGGGTTGGGAGGGACTTCGATATGGATAATCTTATTCACCTTCTTTTTAGGTCGTTCTTTGTAGATAGTCTTGATTTCATCAAAATGGGCCTTTACGGAGAATCGTTCTTCCAGCAATGTTTGTATGATTTCTTTTTGGGTTAAACCATATAACGAGATTTCCAATTCATCACTATATGAATTTATGGAAAAGGACAGAGACGGGTCTTCAATAAACAATACATTTAGAGCGGATATCAACTTGCTTCTCTCTTCGGGCTTGTCTGGTCGGACAGAAGATTTGAGGGCGGGATGCTGATGAGATAATCCTTGAATCAGACAAGGTTTAACACCTAAATAATCTCCGATTCTTAATTCTTCTATATCTTCTATAATTGCGATATCATTAGCAACCACTTCATCAACATTTATCTCTTTGCCCTGATAAATGGTTTTTAGATTTTTAATCTTGATGAATTTTTCAGAATCATTGACTTTTATAACGGTTCGAAGTCTCAGCCTTCCGTCAATAATTTTTAGAAAACTTCTTTTATGCCCTTTGGGGTCATGTTCTATTTTATAAAGATAAGCTGAAAGTCTATTGGGGACTGATGCCGGAGGAAATATAAAAGAAATGATGGCGTCTAACAACTCATTGATGCCAATATTGCACATTGCTGATCCATGCAAGACCGGATAGGCTTTGGCTTTTGCCACAAGAGCGATTATCGCATTCCAATAATCAGCCGGTGAAATTTCGCTATCCGCCAAATATCGTTCTAATATATCGTCGTCATGGTTGCATACAAATTCTTTGTATTCTGCCCTTATATCTGTTGGGGTGCAAATCGGGTAAACCGACTCCATCGACAACCGTTTGCATAAACAAGACGTCTTGCGACAGATTTGTTTTTATGTCCAGATATAAACGCTCAAGATTTACGCCGGCACGATCAATCTTATTGATAAATATAATTGTCGGGATTTGCAGTTTTTGTAAAGTCTTGAACAGCAACTTTGTTTGCGCTTGTATGCCTTCCTTTGCCGATAATATGAGGACTGCACCATCAAGCATTTTGAATGTCCGCTCCACCTCTGCAATAAAATCCATGTGTCCCGGAGTGTCAATGATATTGCATTTCACACCATTCCAAACAATAGATGTCGTAGAAGCCCGAATAGTAATTCCTCTACGTTTTTCTATATCCATAGAGTCTGTTATGGTGTCACCTTTATCAACACTGCCGCGCTTTTCCGTTGCTCCGCAGGCAAATAGCAGATTTTCGGTTACGGAAGTTTTTCCTGCATCAATGTGAGCAAGAATTCCTAAATTTATAATGTTCATTTGGATTAAGCAATAATATACTACAATAGATGCATTGCCGAAACGCACCTTTTAATACCTCCTCGTAGCATGTAGAAAACTACAGGATTCTTAACTCGTATTAATATGTATATTATTACTGCCGCATAAC
>ULRF01064449.1_pt1 | contig 10685 bp, 10 predicted proteins | sample 1955131 | NCBI WGS metagenome assembly ULRF01 (sample SAMEA4835673, study PRJEB28245) | human gut metagenome | biome: gut microbiome; material: fecal sample | place: Denmark | collected 2008
ATTATTCATAGTAAAATCCCTCCGTAAAATAAAACATGATTTTTAAAATTTGTATGGATAACAGCTGCTGTGTATTTTTCTTTATGCTTGTTTAGCAACTGTTTTTTGAACTGACTAAAATATACCACGGATAATAAGATAAATCAATTTTATGGAATTAATAAGCGTATAAATCTGATTTATAATAAAGCGCAAAGAAAAGCAGCTGAAGGGCAAACCCTCAGCTGCTGTATTTTTCTTCATCTAATGTCATTGCCGGAAAAGCTTGATGAATTCGATGACTGCGTTAGGAACGTAAACATTATGCGGTAAAAGCAGAGAATATTTTCTTTCTGCCTGCTTAGACTGCAGCTTGAAAAAGCGCAGAGAGGTTTCATTGCCGGTTACCAGCTTGTCGCTGATAAAAGTGGCGCCGATGCCATGCTCCGCAAGCTGGAAGGCTGTGACGAGCTGCGGTACCTTGACCTTTATGCGTGGCAGAATTTCTGCTTCTTCAAACATTTTTAGCGTACGCATGCCAAGGTTGACATGGGCGTCGATACGGATGAAGCTGCAATCTGTGAATTCGTGCAGGTTGACGCTGGGGCAGCTTTCTGCCAGGTGGAGACCGTGCTTGACTTCAATCGCGCTGATGCTTTGCGCCAGCAGCTTGTCGCTGAGCGCGAAGGACTGCGGAACAGCGAGCAGGATGTGGTCAGAAAAGGTCGGATAGCTGTCAAACTCTTGCACTACGTCTTCATCACAGCTGAAGGTGAAATCAAGCTCGTTATTTTTGAGCATTTCAATGAGCATATCAGAGCTTGTTTCTGCCATGGTAATGTTGATGTTGGGATAGAGGGTGTTGAATTGGGCGATGTATGACGGCAGGAGATAAGCATTCATATAATGCGTGCCGCCGATTTTCAGGTCACCGCTTTTTAAACCATGAATATCATCAATTTGCTGCTTGAGCTGCTGCTCCAGCAGCATTTCTTTTTTGATATGCTGCAGATAAAGTTCGCCTATGCTCGTGAGAGTGAGCGGCCTTTGGCTGCGGTTGAAAATGGCAGCACCTATTTCCTGCTCTACTTTTTTGATGGCTATGCTCAGTGCAGGCTGAGTAATAAATAATGCTTCTGCAGCTTTAGAAAAACTGCCGCATTGGTAGACCTGGTAGATGTACTTTTTTTCTAACTCCATACTATAAATCTCCTTTATAGAAACATTAATTCTATAAAATTGATTATACACTAGATTGATGTTATAGTAAAGGCAGATCAAGAAAGACTGCTACTGAAGTGCAATATAACTACATACAGCCATTGTGATGTACGTGATTTAGAGCACGACTACAGGAAAGTCTTGAATAGATAAAAAGCATAAGGAGGTCAGAGGATGGCTTTTATGTATCAGGTATCAACCCTGCAGGCTTTGGCCAAGGGCGATTTTTATGGCAATGCAACAATTGAAGAGCTGCTTGCCAACGGCGATATAGGCTTAGGTACCTTTGAAGCGGTTGACGGTGAAATGATTGTGCTCGATGGTATTTGTTATCGGGCAAAAGCAGATGGTACAGTAGAGATTGCTGCTGCAGACGCTGCGACGCCTTTTGCTTCAGTGACGTATCTCAATAAGGAGCTTACGTTTGACTTAAAGAACATCGCTGATATGAGCGGCCTTTTGGCTAAGCTGGACGATGTTGTCAAGACTCATGGTGAGAACAACATCTACGCTTGCCGTATAGATGGAAGCTTTCACGAGGTTTACGCGCGTTCTGAAATGAAGCAGCACAGCGAACCTTATAAAACCTTTGCTAAGGTCTTGGAAACAGACCAGCGTGAGTTTGAATTTAAAAATGTCAGCGGCAGCCTCGTTTGCGTATATTTTCCGCAATATATGGATGGCTTGAATGTTGCAGGCTGGCATGTGCATTTTATTTCTGATGACAGAACTATGGGTGGTCATGTTTTTGACTGCTCCCTGCAGGAGGGTAAGGCTTATATGGGCAGAACCGAAGGCTTTAACTTCCTGATTCCGAAAACAAAGTTTTTTCAAAAGCTTACTCTTACTGATGTTTCCAAGGAGGAAATTGAGAGTGTGGAGAAAGCAGGCAATAAATAATAAATTTGCAGCTGATGCTGCGTATGGAGGGTAAAAATGGATAAGCAAGAACAAGTTGAACAATTAACAAACTATGTAGCACATTTTATAGCGCACACCGCTAAGGTTTTACCTGACGATGTTATCGCTAAGCTGGATGAGCTGGCAGAAAAGGAAGACAGCCCGCTGTCTAAAACTATCTACCAGACCATGAAGCTGAACCAGAAGCTGGCTAAGGATCTGAATCGTCCCAGCTGCCAGGATACCGGCGTTATGCAGTTCGTAGTAAGATGCGGCACCAATTTCCCGCTGATTAACGAGCTGGAAGTATTGCTGAAGGAAGCTGTTATCCGTGCAACTCAGCAGGCTCCGCTGCGTCATAACAGTGTAGAAACCTTTGATGAATATAACACCGGCAAAAATGTCGGTACCGGTACTCCTACTATTTTTTGGGAGATTGTGCCGAACAGCGATGAATTAGATCTGTACACCTATATGGCTGGCGGCGGCTGCAGCCTGCCCGGTAAAGCAATGGTGCTGATGCCCGGTGCCGGTTATGAAGGCGTAACCAGATTCGTGCTGGACGTTATGACATCCTATGGCCTGAATGCCTGCCCGCCGCTTCTGGTAGGCGTTGGCGTCGGCACTTCTGTAGAAGTAGCTGCTCTGCATGCAAAGAAAGCGCTGATGCGTCCGATTGGCAGCCATAACCCGAACAAGAACGCTGCACTTTTGGAGCAGTTGCTGGAGGATGGCATCAATAAAATCGGCCTTGGTCCTCAAGGCCTGGGCGGCAAATATTCCGTTATGGGCGTGAACGTAGAAAATTCTGCACGTCATCCGTCTGTAATCGGTGTTGCTGTAAACGTTGGCTGCTGGTCTCATCGTCGCGGCCATATCGTATTCGACAAAAACTTAAACTACAAAATTCTTTCTCATAGCGGGGTGACTTTATAATGTTCGAAGTAATTGATGGCAAAAAGGTTTTGACTACTCCTGTAAGCGCAGAAGATTTAAAAAATATTCATATCGGCGACATTGTTTATCTGAACGGTGACATTACCACCTGTCGTGACGTTGCACATCGCCGTGTCGTAGAATATGGCCGTGAGCTGCCAGTTGATGTTAAGGATAAAGCAATTCTGCACGCCGGTCCGATTATTCGTCCCCTGGGCGATGACAAATTTGAAATGGTATCCGTTGGTCCTACCACCAGCATGCGTATGGAAAAATTTGAAAAGGAATTCGTAGAGCAGACCGGTGTCCGTGTTATTGTCGGCAAAGGTGGTATGGGCCCCAACACTGAATATGCCTGCAAAAATTTTGGCGCTATTCACTGCGTATTCCCCGCAGGCAACGCTGTTGTGGCAGCAACTGAGGTACAGGAAATCGTTGACGCAAACTGGCGTGAGCTGGGTATGCCGGAAACTCTGTGGAGCTGCCATGTGAAAATGTTTGGCCCGCTGATTGTTTCTATCGACAGCTATGGCAGAAACTTTTTTGAAGAGCAAAAAGTAATCTATAACCAACGCAAGGAAGAAGTATATAACGAGATTATTCCACACGTTAAATTTATTAAATAAAGATAAAATAGCTGTGGATTTATCAGATTCAGGAGAAAAGAAATGAAACAGATATTATCTATTGTCGCACACAATCGTCCTGGTGTGTTAATGAGGGTTACGGGACTGATTTCCCGCCGTGGCTATAATATTGACAGCTTAACCAGTGGCAGTACACAGGATCCGGAATATGCACGTATGACAATTGTATTGGATGCGGACGAGCTGACAATCGAGCAGGTCTGCAAGCAATTGGCAAAGCTCAGCGAGGTAGAGCGCATTAAGGTGCTGCATCGTGAAACGAGCGCACTGCGCAGCATGCTGCTGGTCAAGGTACACGCCGGCGAAAAGCAAATGGAGGTGCTGCAATTAGCAACAGCCTTCCGTTCCCATGCTATTGATGTTACCGGCAACAGCATGACCTTTGTCAACACCGGTGATGAAGGCAAGCTGTGCGCCTTTGCAAATGCTCTGCGCCGTTATGGTATTGTCGAAATGGTGCAGACGGGAATCGTTGCTTTAGAACGTGGCGATGAAGCATTGGAGGTCAAAGAATCACGCTATGAATGGCCTCATGCCGAAGAAGCGTAAGAAAGGAGTATAACACTATGCAGCTTACTGGTGCTGAAGTTATGGTGAAATGCCTTGAGGAAGAAGGCGTTTCTACAATTTTTGGTTATCCCGGTGGTGCTATACTGCCGTTTTACAACGCTCTGCGTGATGTAAAAAATATTAAGCATGTACTGACAGCGCATGAACAGGGAGCAGCACACGCTGCTGATGGCTATGCACGTGCCAGCGGCAAGGTTGGTGTGTGCTGTGCTACCTCCGGTCCCGGTGCGACGAATCTCGTAACAGGTCTGGCGAATGCATTTCTTGATTCTATTCCTGTAGTGGCTATTACCGGACAGGTAAAAAGCAGCATGATCGGTCATGATGCCTTCCAGGAGGTAGATATTACCGGTCTTACTATGCCGATTACCAAGCAAAATTTTCTGGTCAATAAGCCGGAAGAATTGGCACAGACCATGCGCCTGGCTTTTCAGATGGCGAAAAGTGGTCGTCCTGGCCCTGTGCTTGTAGATGTAGCGCATGATGTGCAGACGAGCATGATGGAATATCATGCAAGCAAGCTGCGTGAGCTGCCTGTCGCTATGCCGAAAAAGGAACTTGTTGCTGCAGCTGTAGCTGCGCTGAACAAGGCTGAACGTCCTGTGATGCTTGTTGGCGGCGGTGTAGCTATCTCCGGTGCGGAATACGAAGCTGTGCATCTTTGTGAAAAAATGCATCTGCCTGTAGCCAGCACACTGATGGGCTTGGGCTGCATCAGCTCCTATCGTGAGCAATTTTTGGGCATGAGCGGCCTGCATGGACACGAACGTGCGAACCGGGCTATCGCTAACGCTGATGTGGTGCTGGCGGTTGGTACACGTTTTAATGACCGTGTAACGGGTGACCGTGATAAATACAGCGCGCATAAAACGATTATCCATATTGATATTGATCCTGCTGAATTGAACAAAAATATTGAGAGCAGCATTGATATTGCGGGAGATATGCGCACTATCCTGAAAATGCTCGATAAGGGTTGTAAATCTCATGATATAAAAGCATGGTGGGATACAATTATGACCTGGCCGAGCATGGATGAGGATTATGGAAATAATACTGCGCCGCTCTTTATTGAAGCGCTGAACCCGCTCTTAAAGGGTAAGGATTATTTTGTTGCTACTGATGTAGGTCAGCATCAGATGTTTACGGCACAGCATTTGAAGGTGGAATATGCACGTCAGCTGATTACCAGCGGCGGACTGGGAACAATGGGGTTTGGTCTGCCTGCCGCTATGGGCGCAAAATTTGCCTGCCCGGATAAAAAGGTTATTTGTATCAGCGGTGACGGCGGCTATAAAATGACCGGCAGCGAGCTGTTTACATTAGCAAGCAATAATGTTCCTGTAGTTTCCGTTGTTTTCAATAACAGCGGCTTGGGTATGATTCGTCAGCTGCAGACTGTACAGTTCAATAAACGTTTTATGGCTTGCGAATGTCCCGGTTACGTTGACTTTGTTAAATATGCGGAAGCCTTCGGTTTGGAAGGTGAGCATGTTACAACACCGGAAGATTTTGCAGCTGCTGTAAAGCGTGGTTTAGATAAGGACTATACCTATGTAATTGAGGTTGATATCAATCCTAAGGATATGGTAGTACCGATGGTTGCTCCCGGTAAAGGCGTGGATGAATTTGTCCAAGGCCTTGGAGAATAATTGTAAGGCAAGCATATAACAGTATATATAAAGTAAAGGTCCGAATCTCTTCAAGAGGTTCGGACTTTTGTGTTATAATAATAGCAATGGTATGTTACAAGGAGGTGCAGCATGCTTAAGCTTATGCGTTTACTTACAGTTGTATGTCTGTTTTTCGGCTTTGGTACGATGACGTATGCAGCGTCACCTAATCCGGTAAGCTCTGCCTACATGCAGAGTTATTTTACAACAATCGCGGCAGCATCCTGTCTTGGGGTTTATTTACCGCATACTTCCCAAGAGTTTGACTATCTGCGCAGCTATGGCTGGCAGATTGAAAGCCAGCAGGAAAGTGATGGCAAGGTAGAGCTGAATTATGCTGTAGCCAAAAATTATTTTCCTAAGGCTAATAAGCAAATATATCTGGTGACCTTTCGTGGCAGTGCCAGCAAGAGTGATTGGAAAATTAATCTGGCAACGAAAAAGGTTAATTACGGCGGTTCGACCTTAGCGGAGATGCAGGAGCTGGCGGCGCAGCCTGTGCCTAAGGATGGCGCGGCGGTGCATGCAGGCTTTAACAGCTATGTGGATGCGGTGCTGCGCAGCGGCGTAGTTGACGAGAACAGCAAGCTGAGAGGGCTTTTCAAGCGCGTAAGCGAGGATCCTGATGCTTATCTTGTGCTTACAGGTCACAGTCTTGGCGGAGCCACAGCGACGCTGTTGGGCGAGCGTTTAGCGAGCCTGGGAATGCCTAAGGAAAAGTTCGTTGTTATTACCTTTGGCGCTCCGGCGATTGGCAACAGCGCCTTTGCGGAGCAGTACGGTGATAAGATTAAGCTGCTGCGTATCAGCAACACGGCGGACCCTGTTCCCGGCAGCCTGCAGACGTTTTTCGGCGGCTATAAGCAGTTCGGCGAGCCTGTGAAGTACAGCCTTTCCAATAAAATCAGCAATCTGCAGCATGCTATGGCTATGTATTTTGATTACAGCATCAGCGAATACTATAAAGAGCGTGACAGACAGATAAGCATGGGAAGATTGGAGCCTGTTACAGATAGAAAAATTACGAAGCAGCCGGTGGTTGCGGTTTGGGTAAATACTTCTGACAGCTTGAAAAAACTGGCCTATGTAACGGATATCAAGCGTTTTGTGCTTGACGAATATCGCAAAATGCTGCCAAGCTATATTATTATGGAACGCAATCTGCCCAAGGATGCCTACACAACGCAGGATTTGCTGAAGCTCAGCAGGGATGCCGGTGCAGAATATATGCTCGTCTGCGGAATAGAAGGTAATCAGGCTCCGAAGGAGGGCTATTGGTATCTGACGCTGGAGCAAGGGTTGTTTGATAAAAATGGTCGCATGCTGACGCTTGGCGCTTTCGGACGCAAGGTATCGCCGGCTGTCGGCAATATCCAGGCTGCGGGTGAGAACCTATGGCAGGCACGTGAAGCCTTGTGCGAGCAGCTGCCGTTTATTGTAACGCAGCATGAAGCTCACTTGGGATATTAGAACGTTAAAATAGTGGAGGATGAGAGTATGGATTTAAGTGAATTGGAGGGCGAGCTGGCAAACTGTCAAGCCTGTCCCTTACGTCAGGATGCTATTGCGCCCGTGGGCTGGTACGGTAATCCCGAAAGCCCGATTGTGTTTGTAGGAGAGGGCCCCGGTCAGGTCGAGGATGATTATGGCTGTCCTTTAATAGGACCTTCCGGACAATTACTGGACAAGGCTCTATGGGCAGCCAAGATGACGCGTGACAGAGTATTGACCACGAACGTGATCAAATGCAGACCGAAGAATAACCGTACACCGGATATTGCCGAAGCAGATTTTTGCGCTAAGCAGTGGCTGCAGCGTGAGCTGGAGATTATTAAGCCGAAGGTAATCGTGGCCTTGGGCAGCGTGGCGCTGCATTGTCTGGGACGACCGGATATGCGCATTACGCGCGACCGCGGTATGTGGTTCCGCACGGAGCAGGGCTTTGATTGCATTGCTACCTACCATCCGGCGTATTTACTGCGTCAGTACGGCAAGCAGCTGGTAGCCTCCAAATGGGATGTGTTCCATGATCTGGAAGCAGCACGCGAGCGTGCTGCACTTTTGGCGCCTGGGTACGAATTTATGTCGGAGGAAAAGCCGGATTTGTTCAAGATTTTTAAGAAACGCATACGCTGAAAGTAAGCTGTTGCAGTAAAAAAGCGTTCTGCCGTAAAATTACGGCAGAACGCTTTTGTATCTTATGCTGACAATATTAAATAATCTTAGTGGTCCAGTCTTCTATGTTCCAAACCTTATCTACCCAGTCCTCGTAGAATTCCGGTTCGTGGGAAACAAGCAGAACGCTGCCCTTGAATTCCTTCAGTGCACGCTTCAGCTCGTCTTTTGCGTCAACATCAAGATGGTTTGTAGGTTCGTCAAGTACCAGCCAGTTGACATCCTTCAGCATCAGCTTGCACAGGCGTACCTTGGCAGCCTCACCGCCGCTGAGAACGAAAACCTTACTGGTGATGTGCTCGTTAGTCAGACCGCAGCCTGCAAGTGCAGCACGCACCTCGTAGTTGGTCAGGCCGGGATATTCTTTCCAAACATCATCGAGAGCAGTATTCTCGTTCTTTTCGCGTTCCTCCTGCTCAAAATAGCCGGGCTCCAGGAATTCACCCAGCTCAACCTTGCCGCTGACAGGCGGAATGATACCTAAAATAGTTTTCAGCAGGGTGGTTTTACCTAAGCCGTTGACACCGCGGATAGCGATTTTCTGACCGCGTTCAAGATTAAAGGTAACAGGTCTGGTGAGAGGGCTGTCGTAACCGAGCACTAAATCCTTTGCTTCTACGATGAAGCGGCTGGGAGTGCGTGCCTCAGTGAATTTGAAGGTCGGTTTCAGCTTTTCACGCGGCTTTTCAATCATTTCCATCTTATCCAGCTTGCGTTGGCGGCTTTTTGCCATATTGGTGGTAGCAACACGTGCCTTATTGCGGGCGATGAAGTCCTCCAGCTTAGCAACCTCCTGTTGCTGACGCTCGTAGGCTGCAGCCTTCTGTGATTGATAGATGGCGTACATTTCCTGGAATTTGTCGTAGTCACCGCTGTAACGGGTAAGCTCGCAATTTTCCAGATGATAGATAACATTGACAACCTTATTGAGGAAGGGAATGTCATGGGAAATCAGAATAAAGGCGTGCTCATAGTTCTGCAGAAATTTGGTAAGCCATTCGATATGTTCAACGTCCAGATAGTTGGTAGGCTCGTCCAGCAGCAGAATTTGGGAGTTTTGCAGCAGCAGCTTAGTAAGCAGAACCTTGCTGCGCTGACCGCCGGAAAGCTCGCTTACGTCTTTATCCAAACCGATGCTGCCAAGACCGAGGCCGTTGGCAAATTCTTCGATTTTGCTGTCTAAGGAATAGAAACCGCTGTGCTCCAGCTCAGATTGGATTTCACCGACGGTATTCATCATTTTATCAAGCTCTTCGGGAGAAGCATCGCCCATTTTATCATACAGCTCCAGCATTTGCTGTTCCATAGCGTACATGCCGTCGAAGGCAGTGCGCAGAACCTCGCGGATAGTCATGCCCTTTTCCAGAGTGCTTTGCTGGTCCAGATAACCGACGGTAACCTTACCGGGCCATTCAACCTTGCCTTCGTCAGGCAGTACGTGACCGGTTACGATATTCAAAAAGGTGGATTTGCCTTCGCCGTTAGCGCCGACAAGACCGACGTGCTCACCGCGCAGAAGCTTAAAGGAAACGTTTTCTAAAATTTGGCGGCCGCCAAAGGAGTGGGAAACATTGGTGACATTTAAGTAGCTCATAAAAACCTCGCTTTATTAGTTTAGTTTTGGTATAATGATAATGGTCTGACGAACGTCGGCTGCCCCTCAAGGGAGGTGGGAGCTATGCGGGTGTACGAAGCCTTAAGTCTTATGATTGCTTTCGGCATTCTTGTTGCGACCATTATCTTGGCTTGTAAGTAACATTACAGAAAAGAAAAAGACCGACATATGACCGCCAGCCTTTTCTTCAATAAAACAATTTTTATGGGAAGAGCTGACGGAACCACTCGTCAGACCAACCCACATATATTATAACAATCAACAATGCTTTCGTCAACGATAGAGGAGGAAAATAATTATGCTGCAAGGAAATAAAAAAGATATTGAAAAGCTGCTGCCGTATGTAAGCGAGCGTTTGCAAAAAGCACTGGCTTACGTTGCTGCTACTGATTTCAGCAAGGTAGAAAACGGAGAATATGAAATTGACGGACGTAATGTTTTTGCCCGCGTCAATACATATGATACCGAGCCCAAGGCTGAACGTCGTCCGGAAAAGCACAACGATTATATTGATGTACAGTTTGTTGCTCGCGGTGAGGAAGCAATTTGGTATACACCGCTGACTAGCGAATGTGTAGAAACAGAAAATAAGGCAGAAAAGGAAGACGTAATTTTTTATGCTGACCCGCATGAGAAGAACTGCGCAGTATTAAATTCTGGTGATTTTGCAATTTTTTTCCCGTGGGAATTACACAGACCTAATTGTTCTGTAGAAAAAATCGCCAACAACGTACAAAAAATCGTAGTTAAGGTAAAAGCCTGAAATACGCATGGTTGAGCGATTTTTGCTGCTTAAGCAAAGCGACTTGGCAACTTTGAGAAACTTTTTCTAAAAAAATCATGAAAAAGTTCAAAAAAAGTGTTGACAAATGCGTGTGGACTTAGTATAATAACACTCGTGATGTTGAGCAACACAAAACATTACAAAATATTCCCCGATAGTTCAGCCGGTAGAACACCTGACTGTTA
>ULRF01060444.1_pt1 | contig 10532 bp, 9 predicted proteins | sample 1955131 | NCBI WGS metagenome assembly ULRF01 (sample SAMEA4835673, study PRJEB28245) | human gut metagenome | biome: gut microbiome; material: fecal sample | place: Denmark | collected 2008
TACGCCGAAGAACAGTTTGCATCCGAAGAGCAGACTGTCAGAGCGTTGATGCTTAGCCATCTGACGGTTATCTATATCAAGCAAAGTCTGGGACGTCTCTCGGCTTTATGCGGATGTGTTGTGGCTGCGACAGGCTCGGCATGCGGAATATGTTACCTTATGGGAGGCAACTTTGAAAAAGTAGTAGCCACGGCTAAGAATATGATTGCCAATCTTACGGGCATGATCTGCGATGGCGCCAAACCCTCGTGTGCCATGAAGCTTGCCAGCGGAGTCTCTACCGCTATGATGTCTGCCATGATGGCGATGGAGGGTCAGAGCGTATGTCAACTCGAAGGCATTGTTGACGATGACATTGACCGTTGCGTGTCGAATCTGACGCGTATCGGACGCGAGGGCATGCGCGAAACCGACCGACTTATTCTCAAGATTATGACATCGAAGTAAGGTCAGAACGGCACCTTGTCATTTGTTTCTTCAGGCATGAAGTCTGAAGTGCCTCCTGTGAAGGTTTGAGCGGGAGAGAAATCACCTGAGTTCATCCGGGACCCCATCTGAGACGGCCCGGGATCCGACGATGCTTCCTCCCAGTTCTCAAAGCGTGCGAATTTTGAGCGGAAACGCATTTTGACATCGTCGACACGACCGCTTCGGTGTTTGGCGACAATAAACTCGGCAAGGCCGCGTATGTCATTGCCGGCGGCATCGGTGTCGCTTCTGAGATAATATTCAGGCCTGTGTATAAAGCAAACTATATCGGCATCCTGCTCGATAGCACCCGACTCGCGCAGATCGCTCAGCTGAGGACGCTTACCATCTTTTGAATCGGCGCCTCGGCTTTCAACGCTACGGTTAAGCTGACTGAGCGCTATTATAGGTATATTCAGCTCTTTGGCAAGCTGTTTCAGGTTTCGCGATATCATGCTGACCTCCTGTTCTCGGCTTCCGAACTTCATTCCGGAAGCATTCATCAGCTGAAGATAGTCGATAATTATGAGCTTAATGTCGTGTTCTCTGACAAGTCGGCGTGCTTTAGTGCGGAGCTCAAAAATAGAAAGTGACGGAGTGTCATCGATATAAAGCGGTGCACCGTAGAGCTGCTTCACCCTCGACATCAGCTGATCCCACTGTGCCGGCAACAGCTGTCCGCTCTTGATTACGTCACCCTCGAGTTCGCATGTGTTTTGAATCAGACGGTTGACGAGCTGAAGATTACTCATCTCAAGCGAGAAAAATGCCAAAGGGGTATTATAGTTCAGAGCCATCATCTTGGCCATCGACAGAACGAAAGCCGTTTTACCCATTGCCGGGCGCGCTGCTATAATGATAAGGTCGGAGTTCTGCCAGCCGCTTGTCAGCTTGTCGAGTTCATGGAATCCGGTTTCAAGACCGCTAAGTCCCGAAGCGCGGTTGGCGGCATTCTGAATCTGTTCGATAGCCTGTCCGATAACCGGATCTATCTGGGTGACATCTTTCTTGACGTTACGCTGGGAAATCTCGAACAGTCGGCCTTCTGCTTCCTGAAGAAGATCGTCAACATCATTTGATTCGTCGAATGCCTTCGACTCTATCGCCGACGAAAATTTAATAAGCTCTCGGGCAAGATATTTTTGAGCTACTATTCGGGCATGAAATTCAACATGTGCGCCCGATGCCACCCTCGAAGTCAGTTCCGATATATAGACTGGGCCGCCAACGTCGGCAAGAGTTCCGTTTATACGAAGCTGCTCCGTTACGGTGAGCATATCGATCGGCCGCTGTGATGCACCAAGCGCCTGAATGGCTTCGTAGATTTTCTGAGAAGAAGGCTCGTAGAAACTTTCAGGCTTAAGGATGTCGCATACTGTTGTGTACGCGTCCTTTTCGAGCATCAGAGCACCGAGAACAGCTTCTTCGAGATCTGTGTCGCGCGGAGGTTTCCGGCCGCCGTAATCGAATAGCGGATTCTTTTCGTTTTTTCGTTGACGATCGTTATAGTCAGGCATTTCAAATTCAGTTTAGGCTGCAAATTTAATTAATTCGTCGCGTTCTGCCTAATGCGATTTAAACCTCATAAATGTCATCCGATGTAGCCTTTCTTGGTAAATATCGATAAACTATCATTTTAGAGCTACGCAAAAATAGCTTCTGATTGCTACCTATTTTAGCTTCCCAAGCGGCTTAGAGATGGCAAGTGTTATCGTATGTTAAACGCAGCAAGGCGTTTGTAGTCAATATTGAAACAAATTGTTATTGCAAATTGAAAATATCGAGGTGGTAAAAATTCAATTTTAAATAATTTGACTCATATTGCGACATTATCGATTTAAAAATAGTTAATTAAATGCATTTTTCTCGCTGATTTGCTTGTGAGACAGATAAGTTGTGACTACATTTGCAATGTGTTTTTCATGGTATTAGATTTAAGGTTAACAAAGATTGGTTGTCGTGATGACAATCAATTTCTTTTTTATACCGGATAGTTATCCGTATATTGCTTGCGATAATTGCGGGTTTCTAAACTTTGATTAACTTTGTTGGTTGAAAGAGTAGATATGAACTTTAATTGTAATTAATCTATGATCATAGCCTCTCAGAAACGAAAAGAGAATATTGCCGAATATCTTCTCTATATGTGGCAGATTGAGGATCTCATTCGTGCCAACGGTCTTGACATCAACAAAATTATCTCAAACGTCATTGACCGATATGACCTTTCGCCTGAACAAAGGAAATCAATGATAGAATGGTATGAGTCGCTTATCGACATGATGAGACGTGAAGATGTCGTGACCTCAGGCCATCTCCAGATTAATAAGAATATACTCGGTCAGCTTGTCGCCCTTCATCAGCAGATATTGAAAGACCCTCGTTTTGCCGACTATCACGAGCTCTTTTACCGTACCTTACCCTATATTGTCGAACTCCGCGGCAAAGCCGGCGACACCCCGGCAGGAGAAATAGAAACCTGCTTCAATGCTTTATACGGAACGTTGCTCCTGAAACTTCAGAAAAAGGGGATAACTCCGCAGACTTCAGAGGCAATAGCCCAGATATCACGTTTCATCAGTCTTCTGGCAAGAGATTTCCACTTCGACGAAGAAGACAAATTATTTAATGACAACGATAAGACAGACGACGGCCCTGGCCGGTGACTGTCGGAGGTCGTCAGGCCTCCATAAATTACTCATATAATGTACGAAGCATTTACAACAAATACACCCGACGGGCTTGTTAAGGCCTACAGGCGGTTGTTGCGTGACACTTCGGCCACTCGTCAGCCTGGCGATGCCGTTAAATTGCGCCATATTATCAGCGATGCTATAGTCAATAAGACATATCCCGAGTCGTTCAATCAGATCGATCGCCTTCACATGTCGCTGGCGACATGCCTGGCATTATGCGAGATGGTCAGTCCCGATCGTAATATGTGTGTTGCAATACTGCTCGAACCTCTGGTTCAGAGTTCAGCACTGTCGATCGATGAAATAGTCCGTGATTGGGGCGAAGATGTCGCCCTGCTCGTGCGCGGGCGTCTTAAGGTCGAGAGCCTGTATGGAAGAAGTTCGAAAGTGGGCGGCGACAACTTCTCAAAACTATTGCTGGCACTGGCCGAAGACATTCGTGTAATAATTATCATGATTGTCGACCGTCTGACTCTCATGCGCGCTATCAATCATCACCCTGACAGGAATTTCGTCACCGACATTGCCAACGAATCGGGCTATCTTTACGCACCGCTTGCCCATCGTCTTGGGCTCTATAAGATTAAAAGCGAGCTTGAGGATATGTCGATGAAATATACCAATCGCGAGATGTATTCTCATATTGCCCATGGCCTGAATGCGAAAAAAACAGAACGCGACAAATATATTGCCGATTTCATAGCGCCCGTCAAGGCCAAACTCGAAGATGCCGGCCTGAAATTCGAGATAAAAGGCCGCACAAAATCCATCTCGTCGATCTGGAACAAATTGCGAAAGCAGAAAATTGACATCAAAGATGTATTTGACCTCTTCGCCATACGGATAATTCTCGATGTCCCTCCCGAGAAGGAGAAAGCCGAATGCTGGAATGTCTATTCGATTATCGCTGATATGTATACTCCGAATCCATCGCGTTTGAAAGACTGGCTGTCGATACCGAAAAGCAATGGATACGAATCGCTCCATACTACTGTCAAGGGGCCTGACAATAAGTGGGTAGAAGTGCAGATCCGCTCGAAGAGGATGGATCTGATAGCAGAGAAAGGACTTGCAGCCCACTGGCGCTATAAAGGCATCAAAAGTCAGGGCGACATCGACAGCTGGATGAATAACATCCGCGATATTCTTGAGACAGAGGCCGGAGGCGATCCCATGGAGAGGATGAAGGAAATGAGAATGGACTTCTCCGACAAGGAGGTGTTTGTTTTCACACCGAAAGGTGACCTTTATAAACTGCCTCATGGCGCCACAGTCCTTGACTTCGCATATAATATACATACAGGACTCGGCGCTGTCTGTACCGGCGGTCGGGTAAATGGCAAGAACCGCAAGCTCAACTACCGGCTGGCAAATGGCGATACTGTCGAGATCCTCACTTCTTCAGCGCAGTGTCCGAAACTCGACTGGCTGAATTTTGCCGTAACTTCAAAAGCCCGCAACAAGATACGCCAGGCAATTAAGGAGCGCGAAAACAGGGCTGCCGATCTAGGCAAAGAGACTCTCCAGCGACGGTTCAAGAACCGCAAGCTCGAAATAGACGACGGCATAATTATGAGGCTCATTAAAAAGATGGGTTATAAAACCTCGACTGATTTCTTTTCAGCTTTGGGGTCCGAGATGATCGACATCAACGATGTCATCGCGCGCTACGAGACTCTCTCCCGTCCTGAAGAGGAAGTTGTAACCCGCTCTGCCGATGAATTCGAGCTTCAGCAGCCTCATGATGAAGACTCGGTGTCTGCAGGCGATGTTGTCGTCATAGGCGATAATATTAAGGGTATCAACTATCGTCTGGCACGTTGCTGCAATCCTATCAACGGCGATCCGGTGTTCGGCTTCATATCGGCCGAAGGTGTTATCAAGGTTCACCGTGCCGACTGTCCGAATGCCCGCAACATAAAGTCCCGCTATCCCTATCGTGTGATACCGACTCGCTGGGCCGGATCTCTCGCGGGTGGTTTCGGCGCATCGCTCAGAGTGATCGGAAACGATGACCTTGGAATTATAACAAATATAACCTCAATTATTAATAAGGAGCCGAATGTGCAGCTTCGAAGCATATCAATCGACAGCTTCGACGGATTGTTCCGCGGGTATCTCGTTGTCGGAGTCGAGAGCACATCTGCGCTTGAGGCTCTTGTGAAGAAAATTAAAACTGTCAAAGGAGTAAAAGATGTTCAGCGCAACTAAAATTCTCACAGCTACCGCCATATCATTTGTCCTGTTTGCCTCGTGCGGTCAATCAGACACAGGCGAAGCCGAAGCCCGCAAACTTTTGACCGAAGCACAGGCTGCGTTAGAAAACGGCGATGCAAAACTGTCGCTCAGCCTTCTCGACTCGCTCGACAGCCGCTTTGCCAAATATGTAAGCGTCCGCAGAGACGGCATTAATCTTCGGGCGCGTGCTCAGGAACGCTACTTTCAGCGAGAGCTCGAAATGGCCGACAGTCTTGCAGCTGTGCTCGCCGTCAGAGTCGACTCAATAAAGAATACGAGGCTGAGGTGGGTCAATGAGCCTATGGAAGGTTATTATATTGCCGAAGGATCGGAATTGCCCCCGACCGGCGTCGAAGGTCGGCTGACTCCTGAAGGAGAGTTCTTCATGGTGTCGTCGCTTCAAGGGCATCCCATATCCCATACGGCAATTTCCCTGACCGATGGCGCGGGAAAAAGTGCCAGATCTGCAGATGTCGCCTATGACGGTGAAGCAAACCGTCGTTCGGGAGGGAACGAGCGGATCTATTTTGCCGGCGAAGGAATCGATACCATCGGACATTTTGCATTCGAGAATCGTCGCGGACCGCTGACGCTCACTTTTGAAGGAAATACGGTATATACTCGCCCGTTGACAACCGGAGAACTCGAGAATCTCGCGACTGTCTATGAATATGCATGGTCGTTGCGCCAGATGAAAGTGGCCGGTCTGCGTCACGAAAGTCTCGAAAGGAAGCTCGACATAGCCCGCCAACAAGTGGCTCGAACCACCCCTGATAAGTCGGCATCTCCCGATAATTAAGGCTGATTATAAAGCGGTTTAGAACTTTAGCGACAGTGAGATAATTCTCACTGTCGTTTTTTAATGCGCACGCAAACAGCAGGTTGACAAAGCTTAACAAATGGGGAGGGGTAATTAGCCTACACTTTGATTAGTGTTGTCAAATAAATCATACATATATCAACATTTTAAACTTTACCAATTATTTCTTTAACTGTAAACCAATGAAAACCAGCGCACTTTTATTTGCTGCTGCATTGGTATGCGCCCCTTTTACCATGGTTCAGGCTCAAGAATCGACTAACCAGTTCGTTCTTTCCGATGACATTCAAGCGCATCTTTAACCGCAGCAGAGAGCATTATCTCAGGTGACAATCCTGTTTCCGTAACTTACTTCAAAGGCTCTAATGCCGATCCGCAAGAAGAGACAAAGTCATACGCGGGAGCCAATATAATTGGTAGTTATGGAACCTTAGTGCCAACAGAAGAAGTCCCCAATTACTACATTTTCGATTTTTCCAAGTCAATAGCATTTGGGAATGTTGATATTAATTGGGAGGGAAACACTCGCCCGGCAGAATACCATCTTCATGTTTCCAATGATAAGGAAATTTGGACGCAAGTCGGAAAGTATTCTACATCTGACAAAGAACAAATATGGGATAACTGGACATCAAACGATATCTCTGCGCCTATTTTGGGGTAGATATTTCAAAATTACCATTACTGCACCAACAAATAAAGAATACGTGACTCGTTTAGATGGCATTCGCGTCAGAGAATTACCAATCCCAACATCAGTTAGTCTTAGCAGTGTTATTAGCGGGTTCAATGATCCATGGCTATCAAATCATTTTCTGATGGGCGTAGGTGAGAGCGCCACAATAACAGCCTCGGTATTAGACCAAAATGGGGCTATTATGACTGATTTAGTGCCAATGATTTCGACAACCGCAGCTGAATCTGGATGGAATAATGGCATTTACACACCTGAAACTGCCGGAAAAGCAATATTCACTGCATCTTACGGCGAATTTACCTCAACGCTACAAGTAACTACAATTGACTATGACAACTATATTCCCTCAGATAAGTTTAAAGAATTTATTTCATCAGCCACAGGCAGCCCCAACTACAGCAATATCATTGTCGGGCCTGAAATTAGCACTAAAGCTGGAGAGATAGTGATTGCCGAAAATGGTGGCGAAAGTCAAAACTATTATCACGTGGTGCCGGTTATCGTCATATGGCAGATCAAGGGACTCCCCGAGACGCTCAGGGAGAAATAATCGTTACGCTCTATGACCCTGTCACTATCGAAGCTATCGTCCTCGATTGGGACGGCGCATCACCTTCGGAATACACCATTGAGATAAGTAACCACGGTGAAGTCTGGACTGAGGTCGCTCATCTGAAGGATCTCGAAAGCCCCGGTGCCGGCAAATCATTCCAGCGTCGTCTTGGAGTGCGCTATGACAAGCCCGTCACGCTTATCAGAGTAAAAACCCTTGGCAATGCAACCGTCTGGGGCCTTAATATTAATGATTTCAAAGCATACGGTACGTATGCCAACGTGGATCCGGCCTACTTGATCCTGTCGCCCTATGTTAATGTCGCCTATACTACGACAACTGTAGTCGATGACGTCGAAGAAACAAAGACTGTCGTCAATGATCATCCCAACACAGTAGCGTTCTATACGGCAGGCAGCGGAGACCAGTTCGGTCAGGAAAAAGTTTATCTCGATCCGAAATATCAGACTGCAAACAAAGCCAATTTCCATCTCAAGACAGGTGATACAGTCACTTATACTGTTTAGCGCGCTGACGGAGAGATTGATCACGCCAAAGATTATACTCTGGATGCCGACAACCACACAATAATTTTCCATACGCTCGGACTTTTCGACATCGCCGCACAGTCGACAAAGGGTGAAGCCACGGTAAACGCTTCAGCCAGAATCAAGACAGTACGCCATAATGCAATGGTTGTCGCAGGACTCGAAGAGCTTCATGACTTGAGCGTGAGACTTCTCGAAGCCGATACTGAAAACGAGACTCACTCCGAAAAAAATCGTGCCGCAGAAGTCCTCATGTCGGGCCGTACTGACACCGACGGCGTAGTTGCCGGATCTATCAATCTCTCCCAGAACGATAAAGTATATGATGTTCTGATTGACTTCGGCAAGGTAATCGATATTCCGGCCGTAGAAATACTCTGGGAGGGTGCTTGTCCTCAAAGTTACTCACTCTCTGTAAGTCGTGAGGCCGATTTCTCTGACGCACAGCGTGTCGATCATTACGATCCCATGCGTCGAGCTATGGTTGACCGCCCACGCTTCGACCGCTTTGCCGTCGAACCCCCCGCATACGAAGCCCCCTCGACAGAAGAGCAGCCCGCTCAGATTGCCAGCCGTGCCCAGGCTGCCGATCCTAAGAACGGTTCACGGCAGGCTATCCGCTATGTCAAGCTCCATAATATCGTTCTCGATCCCTGGATGGGCAATGTTTGGGGCGCAAAACTTGCTGAAGTAACTCCCTATTTCGACCCCACCAAGAATCCTGAACTCCCGACTGGCATTGATGACATCAACGCAGATAATAATGCCGACCTCCCTGTTGAATATTACACTCTTCAGGGTATTCGCATCGACCAGCCTTCAACAGGCACTATCGTTATTCGCCGCCAAGGAACTTTCGTCAAAAAGATCCTCGTGAAATAAACTCGGTTTTATAGCTATATTTCTCGGAGCTGCATCCCATGATGCAGCTCCGATTGTTATTCAACGGACATCAAAAAAGCTACCGCCGCAAAGGACGGTAGCTTACTGATCCGATATAGGAAATAACTTATTTAACGGGCTCGAGCTGAACAGTGAAGTGACGCATCAGTTCAGTTTCCCAGGTGATGCGGACACCATGCTTGATCTCTTCGCGACGGTCATAGACATTCTTGATGGCTGCTGCAATGACGCGCATGTGGTTGTCAGTGTAGACGCGGCGCGGGATAGCGAGGCGAAGCAGGTCGAGGCCACCGAAACGGTTCTCACGGGTAACGGGATCGCGGTCGGCGAGAATATAACCGATTTCACATCCGCGGATACCGGCTTCACGATAAAGCTCTATTGTGAGAGTCTGTGCGGGGAATTCCTCTTTGGGGACGTTAGTAAGAATCATGTCGGCATCGAGGAAAATAGCGTGACCACCGGCGGGACGCTGATAAGGAATACCGTATTCATCGAGAAGGCTGGCGAGGAATTCAACCTGATGGATGCGAGTGTGAAGGTTGTCAAACTCAGTGTTCTCATCAAGTCCTACAGCAAGAGCCTCCATATCGCGGCCGTTCATACCACCATAAGTAAGATAGCCCTCGAAAGGAATAGCGAAGCGTTTGGCAGCCTCGAACCAGTCTTCATGACGGGTAGCGATGAAGCCGCCCATATTGACTACGGCATCTTTCTTAGCGGACATCGTCATGCCATCGGCAAGCGAGAACATTTCCTTGACAATTTCCTTGATAGTGCGGTTTTCGTAGCCTTTTTCGCGAGTCTTGATGAAATACGCGTTTTCGGCAAAGCGGGCTGAATCGAAAATCACACGTTTGCCATACTTGTCAGCAAGAGCTCTTACGGCACGCAGATTCTCCATCGAAACAGGCTGACCGCCAGCAGTGTTGTTAGTGACAGTGACAATGATAAAATTGATCTTGTCGCCATTCTCCTGAAGGGCCTTTTCTAACTTCACAGGATCAACATTGCCTTTGAAAGGAACCTCAAGCTGAGTGTTTTTAGCATCGTCAACTGTGCAGTCGAGAGCGACAGCCTTGCGCGATTCAATATGACCTTTGGTTGTGTCGAAATGCGAATTTCCGGGTACAATGTCACCCTCTTTGACCAATGCGCTGAAAAGAACGTTTTCAGCAGCTCGTCCCTGATGTGTGGGAATGACAAAATCAAATCCGGTCAGTCGGGTAATGGTGTCTTTGAGGTGATACCATGAACGTGCACCGGCATAGCTTTCGTCGCCCATCATCATAGCGGCCCACTGGCGATCGCTCATAGCGTTTGTGCCGGAGTCGGTAAGCAGATCGATGAATACTTCGTCGGCTTTGAGTTGGAAAACATTGTAGTGGGCAGCTTTGAGCCATTCTTCACGTTCTTCACGAGTTGATTTACGGATCGGCTCAACCATTTTGATGCGCCACGATTCTGCAAAAGGGAGTTCCATGAATATAAAGATTTTTAAGGTGATTGTTGCCACAAAGGTAACAAATACCCTTCAACCATCCAAAAAAATCCGTCTTGGACAATATACGCACGATTGCCGCTGTCATTCGAACTTCATAGTTCGAAT
>ULRF01028672.1_pt1 | contig 10526 bp, 9 predicted proteins | sample 1955131 | NCBI WGS metagenome assembly ULRF01 (sample SAMEA4835673, study PRJEB28245) | human gut metagenome | biome: gut microbiome; material: fecal sample | place: Denmark | collected 2008
ATTCTTGAAAAGAGGTTGTATCAATCTCCCACAACGATTTTGCATGGTAGGGACGTGATGCTTCTCATCCGCGTCAAATAGTTGATATTCAATATGGTATCACAATTATGGGCGGACGTGAAGTATCACGTCCCTACCGGAATTGATTTTTCGCCGAAGGCGAGTGATTTTTGTTTCAGTGCCTCCCAGTATTTATCCACTAAACCGCGCAGAGAGTTTCCTATGGTTATTTGTTTGCTTTGGTGATGAGGCAGCTGCCGTTGTGGTAACTGAGGGTGATAACGTTCATTTCAAGCAGCTTCACGATGGCATCTTCGGCGGCGAAGCGAGAAATGTGTGCCAATTTTGAGAAACCCGACAGGGTGATGCCTCCATGGAGGTCTAAATACTCCAACAACTCACGCTCTTTTTCCGAGAAATTGAGCAATGCACCGTCTTCGTCGCAGTTTTTGTGTTTCAAGGCTTTCACATGCACTCCACTTGCGAGCACATTCTCGTCAGCCACACGGTAATACACTTTCCAATGCCCGTTCTCGTCGGGGGCTTGCACCGGCTTCACTTGGGCCTCTGCCACCTCGGCAAGAAGCACATTCTTACCCTCCACTTTGAAAAGCTGGAAATTCATTTGCTGCTCTGGTCGGCAATACATTGTGGCTGCTTGCTCTATCATATAGATTTCCTCATCGCTTTTCACGCCAGCGATGTGGCCATTGTCTTTCACGCCCACCAGCAAGCGTCCGCCTGAATTGTTGGCAAATGCCGAAATGCTGCGAGCAATCTTCTTGGCATCGCTGATTTGATACTTGAAATCCTGATGCTCGTGCTCGCCTTCGTCGATTAATTGCAGTATGTAATCTTTAGTCTTCAATTCAAAGTGTAAGTTAAAGTGTGTATGATTTAGAAATTGTTCATGGCCCACCGCATTGCGTGGCGAACCATGAACAGTTATGTTTTTTAGAGTAGCTTTATTCGTTTGCCACAATTTGGCAACAAACCGCGTTGTTACTTGATTTCTTGATATGGTTTGTTCACATTGTCTTGGAATGGAACAGGCTTGCCGTTCATAATAGCCTTCAAGTATGGTTTAAGCTTTTGGGCATACCAGTAGAAACCGATGTCGGTGAGGTGAATACCATCTACGGTGCCTTCGTTGTCAGGTCCCCACAGGTTCTCGCAATCCACATAGTAGAGGTTCTTTGGATTCTCGGCACGGAGCTTCAAATAATTCTTGTGGAACTCGTAGTTCTTTTGTGGAAGATATTTGCCGTAGAATGAACTGTATTTTGCGTAAGAATACATCGGGCCTTCCACCATGATGATTGGCACATTGGGGCGAGCCTGGCGCAAAATGTTCACAAATCCGTAAGTGAGCGAATCGCACATGTTTTTGGTGCAGTTTGGAATTGGGTCGATGATGAATGCCTCCACATCGGGAATTTCAGCCAATGCCCTTGCCATATAGGTGTCCATCTTGCCTTCACCGCTGATAGCCACATTCACGCACTCGATGTTCAGGTCGCGCTGGAGAATACTGGTCGCAACCATGCCCGGACGGCAAGCGCAGCCACCTTGCATGATGCTGGTGCCGTAGAACACGAATTTCTTGCCCTTGCGAGGGTTGTTCATCTTTGGCATCTCAATTTTTGCGCCTTTCTCCACGCCAATCTCAAACCAGTTCACTCCATCGTAAAGAGGCAGATAAATCATATATTCGTGCATCTTGCCGTCGAGTTTATCCACATACACCTTGGTTTGGATAGAATCCTTGCGAGGGGTGCCAGGCTTCCAAGAATAGTCGCGAACAGGGCGGTTGCAGTTCACGAATTGCCATTTCTGGTCGTCTTCGTCCCAAATATAGAGGTCGGCGCCCTTGATGCCGGTATCAGCCATGTGCGCCATGTGCATATTGGTGAGCAGATTGTAGCGTGCAGCCACACACTTTGAGTTGGTGCGGAATCGGAAGCCTTCGCCAGAGGTGCATCTGAGGCGTTCGTATAGCGTAGTGCGACAGCTGTCCTTTAAGTAGGCAGGAACTCGGAAATATGGAGTCTCAGAGTTGTTCCACCCTTTGTTAATCATTCTAAACTGGAGGGCATCGTAAAATTTAAGTGTATCCACACTGGTGAAATCTTGTGCAAAGGAGTTTTGCGCACACATTGCCATCGCCAGCAGCAACAATGCTTTTGAAATCGATTGAATAAATCTCATAATGTATGTTTAGGTTAAAAGTTATTTTAGTCGGTGCAAAATTAATGATTTTTCCACTTTCTGACAAAAATTATTAGCACACACAAAAAGAAACTGGAGCCCGCACTTTAGAGGGCTCCAGCTATCATGCGCCACACTTTCTGTGGTCACATTATGATTTTGGCATCTTATTGGAGAGTGCCGTCGGCAGCTTGCTTCACCATAGTTTCGTTAGCGGTGATGTAGATTTCCACACGGCGGTTTTGAGCGCGGCCAGCTTCAGTGTCGTTGCTTGCCACTGGGTTGTCCCATGCCATACCCTTGCTTTGCATACGAGTGCTGCTCACACCACTTTGGTTCAAGTAGGTTTTCACATTAGCGGCGCGTTGGGTCGAAACCTTTTCGTTAGCAGCGCGAGTACCCACATTGTCGGTGTACCCAAGGATAGTAACGTCGGTTTCTGGGTTGTTGCGCAATGAAGTTGCAAATTCAGAGAGCGACTTCTTAGCACTTTCGCTCAAGTTGGTCTTGTTGAAGCCAAAGAGAATACCGCTGTCGAAGGTCACGCGAATACCGGTCAAATTGTTTTGGTCGGTGATAGTGTCAACCTGTGCGCCATTGATTTGAGCCAATTCCTTAGCTTGCTTATCCATCTTCTTGCCGATAAGCACACCAGCAGTACCACCAGCAGCAGCACCCACAGCAGCACCGATAGCAGCACCCTTGCCATGACCAATCAAACCACCAATGATAGCGCCAACTGCTGCACCACCACCTGCACCACCAAGACCCATCTTGGTAGTGTTATTCATTGAACCACATCCCGACAAACCAAGCACCATTGCGGCACTCAGAAATAAACTCATGATTTTTTTCATATTCGTCTGTTTTTATTTTTGTGATATAATTAATTACATACCTTATAGACTAACAAATTGAAGCAAAGGTTTAACCCCTTCAACTAATTATCCACACACGACCTAACGACCGATTTGGGATTTTCCTAACTACAAAATTAAAAAATTCTCCCGAAAATCCCAAAACCCACCTTACATTTTAAAACTACTTCACATTTATTGCTAATGAAAATGCACATCTGCTCCCATTACGCGTGCTATTGAAGCAGTATCGCCGTTGCCGACCTATTCATCATTTTTGGCATGGTGCGCCCCACCGGTGCGTTGATATAGGTTGGGTCGGCTATGGTGAATCGCTCGCCATTCACTTGCAGATAGTCGCCATTCACTGCGTCGGTGAAATGCACAGCGGCTGCCAAATGACCTGGGTAATACACCAAAGCGCATTTCAGCCCCACAAGGTTTCTCACCAGTCGGGTAAACAAAATGGCACGGTCTTCGCAATCGCAATATGGATAATAGAGTGTTTCTTCGGCAAAGAAGGCTCGGTCTTCACCCCACACTTTATCGTCGTACTCATACACAAAACCAGTCTGCACCCAGTTGAGAATCATTTCCACCTGATTCAATTGTGATTTGCCAGCTAAGAGAGGGCGCATTTGCTCCGAAATTGCCTCGGCGGTACTTTCTTGAAGCGGCGCATTGGCAAGGAGTGCCCAGCGTGTTAATAAGTTGTCGTCTTTATACGACGACAGATAATCATTATAATAGTTAATCAAATTCTTGTTCACGCTCACATTCACCGCCAACTCACGATAGCGGCTTGATTTCAGCGTTCTCACACCCGACTCATCGTTGGCAAATCTGATGGGTTGGCTGATTTCAAGCGAAAGCGGCTGCTCGCCGGGGAACGACACATCACACGCTGTGATGCGTGAATTGAAGTTCTCGCCTTTGCGCTTCAGCAAATAGAAGCCCTCGCCGTCCATCACGAAGTATGGCAAATCATAAATCACATGTTTAGTGCCGAAAAGCAGCAGCAGTCTGCCATCAGCATTGCCCAAGCGCATCTGATAGCCGCTTTGGCAAAAGAGCCATGCCGTGAGGACGGTAGCGGCATTACACTCCCCACCAAAATAACTCTCACCCAGCGAGCGGAGCATGAGCAAATAGGCATAATCGTCGAGCTGGTGCTGGGTACGAATCGCGATACAGTCGCGCACGGCATTGTCGTAGGCTTGCGATGAAAGTGCGCGCCACGCTGCCGACATATCTTTGTTTGTAAAATTGCCGTTCAGCACCGTGAGTTGAGCGTCGGGCTGCTGTGGAAGTCGCACATCACCTCGTGTGCCATAAAATGTGAAGTGGTGTACGAATGGTGCCACAGTGGGAACATCTTTGATGGGCGAAACTGGTGTGGGCTGCACCACGGTAATGGGCGTGGGAGCCACAACCGTATCGAGCAAAATAGGGCGAACCGTCACAGACTTCTGTTTGTCGTTTTCTGGCAAAACCACAGGTGGCACCGTTTCATCCTTTGGTTTTTTCACCACAGGCATTTGCTCATACCACTCCCATGCGCCTTTCAAAAACTCACAATATTTGGCATTCGCCTCTGCCCGAAAATCGTTGTAGGTCTGAGTGGCTTTTTGCTTGAATTGCTCGTACTTCTCACGGAAATCCTGGGCATCAGCCACCATTGCAGCCAATGCCAGCATCATTGTCAATGCCCCGATTCGCTTCCTCATTGTCAATCAAATTTTATTATCTCAGTTTCATACTGCGCCATTCGCTTGCCACAGTTGCCGATGGCACCACGGTAGGCGTTTGGCTCTTGCTGTTTTCCACAATGGAGCATTGGCGCACCTTGCTGTTGATATAGTCGCCCAGTTCGCCGAGGGTGGCATCACCGTTGGTCTCTTGCAGCTTTTTCAGCAAGAAGTAGGTGAACATGCCGTGCGACTGCCCCTTGTAAGGATAGGCGGTTTCATCGCCTTGCGAAGCAGAGAACACCACCATTTTTCCCTTTGGCGTGTCTTGGCGAGCCTTGATAGCCACACCGCGCGCCGATGCCATCATTTCGCCACTTCGCTTTGCGCCAGAGAAGCAAGCGTCCATAAAGGCAACCACGCTTTGCGCTTGAAGCGACGACAGTTCCTCGTAAAGTTTGCTGATAGGATAACCTGTGTTATAGTCCCTTCCTGTGCCATCTACAGGCAAAAGATATGCCTGACTGGTGGCTTCGTTAGGAATACCGTGCCCTGAATAGTAGAACACCACTTTAGCCTGCCCATTATAGGCATCGCTCACCTCTTTTATCCAGCCCAGTGCGGCACGGATATTGTTGAGGGTGGCATTTTCCACCAAGCGCACATTCTTTTCTGGCATTCCAAGGGTCTGCGTGCAGTATTGCTTCATCATTTCGCCATCATGCTTGGCAAATTCCACAGCCGATTCGTATTGGTAATTCTCGTTGGCGATAATCACGGCAAAGGTATTGGTGTTGTCGCTGGCGTTGAATGGAATGTTCTTATCCACATCACTGCTCAGCGAAGCCAAGGTGATAGCCTTGCGGTCGTTCACGATTTCGTCAACCGAAATCTTGTTGCTGGCAAAGGTTTGGTTGAAAGCCAAATTGATGGTTTTATCCTCTGCATATTTTCCATATTTCTCCTTGATATGCACTGTCACCGGTATGCTGGTGCCACTATAATTATTGTTGGCAATCAGACTATACACAAGTGATTTGGTTTTGCCACCGTCGAGATTGCCGATATTAGTGTATTCTTCACCATCTATCAGCATCACATTATCGGGAATATCGAGGCTTACAGTCACGTTTTGCGCCTCGCCATATTTGGTGTTTTGGAGCAGCACCTGAAGGTCGAACGGACGCTTTTTCTGCAAACTATTGCCCGAAACGCCTGTCACCGTGTAGTCAGCCACTTGCAGATATGGGGCATCAAACGCACGAGTGTTCACCGAAATAAACTGTGGGTCGGTACCAAAGCCATTAGGCTCATCCACCATCACCTCAAACTGCACCTTGCCGTCGGCGGTGTTGATGCCTGTAGTAACAGGAATAGACACATCCATCGTGCCGCCTTGCTTGATTACATCGAGCGACGAATTTGAGTAGCGCACATCATTGGTGGTGCCGGTGGCTTTCACCACAGCCCGACAAGCGTATCCGTCACCCAAACCAGTGTTTTGGATTTTAAACTTGATATAGCAAGTTTCATTGGCATCAATAGCGTTATTGCCTGTGGCATCAACAAACTGGAGAGAGCCAGGCACAATGTCGAGCACAGGAGGTTTCACCTCTTTCACCACATTAAACGCCTTTGGCTTACTCACATTGCTCTGCCCCACAGCCACCAAAGCAGGGCAAAGTGCCAATACTACAATTAATCGATTCATATCTATATTGTTTAAATTTTTTATTCATTATTATAACAATTCTGTGCCAATCCCGTGGGAGCTTAGAACAAAGAACCCGGCTATGTGAGGCAATGTGGATTTTCTGCCAAACAAGGACAGTTGTTGCAAACTCAAAGGGCCAACCGCAAGCCAAGGTTGATGTTGCGGTCCGTCGGGTCGGAGTGGATACGAAGCGACGAGCGACAGATCCTGACGTTGAAGTCCCAACTACCGCCACGGCCCACACGGCCCGACCCACCGTAGGGACCTGTAGGATTGGTCTGTGCACCACTGCTGTAATCTCCATACCAGTCGGCGCACCACTCCCACACATTACCGCTCATATCATAGATGCCTAATTCATTTGGTGCTTTGGTGCCAACTGGGTGAGTTTTATTACCACTGTTACCATCATACCATGCCACGCTGCCTAAATTGTTACTGCCGCTGTATTTATAGCCACGGCTGTTGTTGCCGCCTCGGCAGGCGAACTCCCATTCAGCCTCGGTGGGCAGGCGGAAGTTCTGACCAGTCATTGAATTCAGTTTGCGGATAAATTCCTGGCAGTCGTCCCACGAAACATTCTCCACAGGCAGGTAGTCGCCTTTGAAACGACTCGGGTTAATGCCCATCACCGCCTTCCACAGGGCTTGCGTCACCTCGGTTTTGCCAATGTAGTATCCGCTCAACGTGACACTGTGAACTGGCTTTTCATTATCCCATACGTCACTGCCCTGCTCGGAGGTGGCACCCATGCGGAATGTGCCACCCTCCACACGCACCATTTCAAACGACACGCCACGCACCGTGAATCTGCCAGAATAATTGGCCACAACTTTGAAGCAAATATTGGCACCCGACAGCTTTTCACGCTCGGCAAGCACATTCCACACTATGCGGTGGCTGCCTGCTGGCACCTGCTTGTTGACATCGCCAGTCACTTGACGCAATGGCTCACCCCAAGTGCGACCTCCATCGGTGGAGCAATACACATCGCCCACGCTACCAGCCTTATCCGTATCGTAGGTGATAATGATATTCTTGCCCTCTTGATAGGCATCAACATTGCTCACCATCTGCCCAAAAGAGCAAACAGCAGTAACCACAGATAGTAAAAGAAAAAATACCAGTTTTATCATATCAAAAATATATATTCAAAAAATAACCATATTCTCAACAACACAAGGGCTGTTTGGGCATTAAAGTGCCAACCGCAAGCCCATATCGCTGTCGCAATCATTAGGGTCGTCGTTGTCGCGACTGGTGGAGGTGCAAGCGTCTCTCAAATCGTCGATACTGCCGCCACGAATAATGCGCCCCGGTCCCGTAGTTGGTCCCTGTGGATTGGTTTGTGGCTCTTCGGTGTAGATACCATACCAGTCGCTGCACCACTCATACACATTGCCAGCCATATCATAGATGCCCAATTCGTTGGGCTGCTTTGATGCCACAGGATGGGTGATTTCCTCACCATTCATGTCGTACCACGCCACATCATCAATACTGTCACTTCCGGCATACTTGTAGCCTCGGCTTTTGTTGCCACCTCGTGCCGCATATTCCCATTCTGCCTCGGTGGGCAACCGAAACTTCTTATTAGTCAGAACATTCAGTTTGCCAATAAACTCTTGACAATCTTTCCAACTCACATTCTCCACTGGCATATTATCACCTTTGAAGTTAGATGGATTGGTGCCCATCACGGCTTGCCACAAGGCCTGTGTCACTTCCGTTTTGCCAATATAGTAGCCGTCTAAGGTCACGCTGTGGGCAGGGCTTTCGTTTGTGCCTGCCGTATTATCTAATCCTTTATCCAATCCTATATTGAATATGCCCCCATCCACACGCACCATGTCGAAACTCACGCCGTTCACCTTGACGGTGATCACACTCGCCATCTTTTCTTCCACCTTGAAGCAGATATTGTTTCCCTTGAGGTCGTAGGCCTCTGCCAGCACATTCCATGTGATGCGATGCTTGCCAGCCTTCACAGCCTTGTGGACATCACCTGTTACCTGCTTTAACGGTGCGCCCCATGTGCGACCGCCATCGGTAGAGCAAAACACATCACCCACACTACCAGCCTTATCCGTCTCGTAGGTGATAATGATGTTTTTGCCTTCTTGATAGGCATCAACATTGCTCACCGTCTGCCCAAAAGAGCAAACAGCAGTGAAGCAAACAAGTGATAGAAATAAAGTATAAATTCGTTTCATATTATTTGTTCGTAAATGCGCGAGGGCTAAATTTGCGAATCATAACGTAGGGACATGCCTTTGGCATGTTTCAAACGCGTTGATACATTGCTGATTGCCATCGAAACACGCCGAAGGCATATCTATACGCTATGGCGTTTGCGTGTCTGCGCATTGCTGATTGTCATCGAAACATGCCAAAGGCATGTCCCTACGCTATGGCGTTTATTTTTAATTTACACTACCTTGTGATGGTGAGAGGGATTTTTTTGAGCTGGAGGTTGAGGTCGTGTAATCGACTGCTTCCAAGCCATTTCAAAAAATCCGCTTCACTGAGCGAGCGAGGCAAGGAGTGCTCCATGCTTTCATCGGACGCCTTATAAAACGGCTGCTTGGAGAACAGCACATACAGCACATTATGCTCCACGGCACGAGAGGCAGTAAGCACATACTCGTCAACCAACGCCTTATCGTCTTGCGGTGCCTTTTCCACGGAAAAGAACACATAATCGCAATTGGCTTTCACCTGCTGCACCCCCGACTGCGCACGCTGATAGGGCAAAAGGCAAAAAGCCTCGCCATCGCCAGGCAAAAGATACACAGCCACATAACCATCAATGGGCGAACGGAAATAGAGGTAAAGGTCGTTGCCGTCTTTAAACTCGGTAGCCATATCGGCACGCTCAGGATGGTTGCGGAGCGGCTCGGCAATGAAATTCACCTGCGCCGAAGTCAATTCGCGCGCTTTACCTTTCACCGTCACCGTCACCACCGTCATGCCATCAGCGAACTCAATATTGCATTGAGGTTTGCCTATGGTTTCCAGCCACTCGCCTTTCACATCCGATGCACTGTAGGAGAAAAAAGAGGTTTGCGATTTTGACTCCTGCCCCTCGGCGGTATTCTCCAACCGAGTGGTGTTTTCTTGCGAAATCAGTGTGCCAAACTCATCGGCAATGGCTTGAAGTTTGGCACGCTCAAGAGCCACCTTCATCGCCTCGTCGGGACTTTGGTTGCTCGGCGCATGATACACATAGGTGGCCTCAACCGTTTTCACCTTTGCGGCAAAAGCGCTTGAAGCCAATAAAACTGTGAACGCAAATATCAGATACTTGATAGGCATATCATTTTGCAAAGCCGAGCACCTTGTCGAGCTGCTCATGCAAATCTTTTCCTTTTTGTTGCAAATCTTCGCGAATGGCTTGACGAGCAGCCTCTTTCGCCATTCCTAAATTATAAGCAAGACGCAAAAGCACTTCCTTGTTTTTGTTTGGCAATGTGCGGTAAAGTTCTACCACGGTGATGGTTTTGCCAATCTTTTGCGAAATAAGATTCTTGCTTGCCAACACGCTCTCGGTGATGGAGGCAGCCTCCTCTTTGCCAAGTTGCTTATTGGCTACGGTGCTTTCAATCAAAGCGGTAACTTCGGTCTGAATTTGACCTGCGAGATTCTGCTTGGCAAGTTCATAAGCCTGCGCCTTGGCCGCATCATAATTTTCGCCAATCGACATCGCCTCGCTCATCAAGAATTTTGGATAACCCAACTCATCTTCCTCTTGCTGCTTGAGATAGCTGCGGTCAAGTTGCTTTTCAAGAGGGAGAGCGCCAGGGGCAGCCTTCCATCCTTCTTTTTCCAACTTCTTTGCTTCTTTACGAGCCGTTTTCGATGATTTTGAGTCGAGTTCTTTCTTTGCAGCCTTTTGATTGTCGGCATTCATAGTAAGTGGAGCTGCCATCAGCATAAATGCTCCAATGATTGCGATAATTTTCTTCATTTTTTCCGGTTTTTAATATGTTATTATTTGTTTTTTCTAAATAAAAAGAGGTTGACCTTAATTCCGCAACACTATAATTTAACTTTATTTAT
>ULRF01025670.1_pt1 | contig 10511 bp, 9 predicted proteins | sample 1955131 | NCBI WGS metagenome assembly ULRF01 (sample SAMEA4835673, study PRJEB28245) | human gut metagenome | biome: gut microbiome; material: fecal sample | place: Denmark | collected 2008
AAGCATCAGAATGATCATGATAATGGATGAATATCCGCCAGAGCTTCCCATGGTTTTACCTCCGTATAAAGATAAAGATATTATATCTGCTTTCCTATGCAAATGCAAGCATTAAATGCGCATATCGAGTACGGATGTGTAACTTTTCCGGAACGCCTCATACTCCCCTGCCTCGATCGCCGCGCGGATGCGCTGCATGAGCGTATTATAAAAATACAAATTATGCATCACGGCAAAGCGCATGGCCAGCATTTCCTCCGCTTTGAACAGGTGGCGCAGATAGGCGCGGGAATACCGCCGGCAGACCGGGCAGTCGCACTGTGGGTCGATCGGCTGCTCATCGCGCTGATATTTCTCATTTTTAATGTTGATGATGCCTGACCACGTGAACAGATGTCCATGGCGGCCGTTGCGCGCCGGCATGACGCAGTCGAAAAAGTCCACGCCGCGCGCGACGGATTCAATGATGTTCCCCGGTGTGCCGACGCCCATCAGGTAGCGCGGCTTGTCGGCCGGCATATAGGGCTCGACGGCAGCAATGGTATCATACATCTCCTGCGTCGTCTCCCCCACCGCGAGGCCGCCGATCGCATAACCAGCCAGATCGAGGTCTGCGATCTTCTTCATATGTTCAATGCGCAGATCGTGAAAAATGGTGCCCTGATTGATGCCGAAGAGCACCTGGCCGGGATTGACAGCATCGTCACGGCCGGTGTAATCCGTGAGCGCCGCCTTGCAGCGCTGCAGCCAGCGATACGTCCGGTCGCAGGAGTTTTTCACGTAGTCATACGGCGACGGGATCTTGATGCACTCGTCAAACGCCATCGCAATATCCGAGCCAAGATTGGCCTGAATGCGCATGCTCTCTTCCGGCCCCATGAAAATGTGCCGGCCGTCCACATGACAGTTGAAGGCAACGCCTTCTTCCGTGATCTTCCGAAGCTGCGCCAGCGAAAAGATCTGGAATCCGCCGCTGTCGGTCAGAATCGGTTTTTCCCAGGTCATGAATTTGTGCAGGCCGCCCAGGTCGCGGATCAATTCGTCGCCGGGACGCACGTGCAGGTGGTACGTGTTGGACAGCTCGACCTGACAGCCGATCATCTCCAGATCCTCCGCCGAGAGCGCGCCCTTGATGGCCGCCTGCGTGCCGACATTCATGAACACCGGCGTCTGCACCGTACCGTGCGGCGTTGTGAACGCGCCGCGGCGCGCATGGCCGTCTTTGCAAATCAGTTGAAACATAGCTTGCTTGCCTTTCTGTTTGGATTGTCTACTTATTCTAACAGATTGCAGCATCAAGTCAAGCGTTCCCGGCAGATTTGCATGTTAGTGGGCCGTCGCCTTCTGCACACGCCTTTTCAGCGCCTCCAGGCCCAGCATCACGGCAATGCCGAGCGCGAACCAGTGGATGTGAAAATCAGATATTGTCATAGCGTGCTGCGGCACCTTCAGTGTCGCCGGGCCGACGACGATCGCATAGAGGGAGCCGAACATCATGCCCAACACGGCATAGGTGACGGCGCCCGGCGCTTTGCGCATCCAGCCGCGGATGCAATGCGGAGCAATGGCAAAGCCCGCGAGCATGCCCAGTTCCACCGCCGCCAGCAGCCAGAACTGGCCGAACTGAAAGTGCAGCAGGTCTTTCATTGCCGCGATCACGGGCAGGCAGAGTCCGCACGACATCAGCAGAGACGAACCGGAGATGCCCGGCAGCACCATCGCCGAGATCGCCAGCGCCCCAGCCGCAAACGCATACAGCGCCGTGCCGATGCCGAAGCCGAGGTCGTTGACCAGCGCGGACAAACGCAGTGCCGAGAGCCCGACGACCAGCACAAGGCCGCCCAGAAACGGCAGCCAGTTTTCCCGAAACGCGCCGAGCACGGCGCGCTGAGGTCTACATAGCAGTCATAGCGCATCCAGTCGGTGTGGAACGTGGCTCGGCAAGCGTACCGTCCCGGTCGAAAAGGCGATCCCGTCGGAGCAGAAGTCGGTCGATCTGGAGCATCTGTCGCACTGGCTGGATATGTACGACGGCAAGTATGCGCTCGCGCCTGCTCCTGCCGCCGGTCCCGCAGAGTGAGCGATGAGGGCTGCGGCCATCTGGAAGAGGACATGTGCATTGCCGTCGGTGACATGGCGACCTATGCCATCGAGACCAACAAAGCGCGCCCTGCAACGCGCGAAGAGGTCATGGAGATCCTGAAGCGCGCTGAGGAAAACGGCTTTGTGCACCAGATCACGAATATTGACGGCGAGGACAAGATCCTCGGCATCTGCAACTGCTGCGTCTGCTCCTGCTACGCGCTGCGCACCAGCCAGCTGTTCAACACGCCGAATATGTCCGCATCCGATTACCGTGCGTATGTCGATCCGGAAAAGTGCGTTGCCTGCGGTCAGTGCGCCGAGGTGTGCCCGGCGGGCGCCGCCAAGCTCGGGCAGAAGCTGTGTACGAAGGAGGGGCCGATCGTCTATCCGAAGCAGGTGCTGCCGGATGAGACCAAATGGGGCTCGGAAATGTGGAACGAAAATTACCGAGACGACAATCCGTCCGCCAACTGCTATGACACCGGCACCGCCCCCTGCAAGAGCAACTGCCCGGCGCATATTGCCGTCCAAGGCTATATCCGCATGGCTACCGAAGGCCGCTACATGGACGCGCTCAAGCTTATCAAAAAAGAGAACCCCTTCCCAGCCGTCTGCGGCCACATCTGCGACGGCCTCACGCTTCAGACCGCACAGCCGGACATCTTTGTTGGCGGCGATGTGGCCGCCGGGCCGGAGTTTGCGATCGACGCCATTGCCGCCGGCAAGGAAGCCGCCATTTCCCTGCACCGCTACGTGCACGAGGGCCAGAGCCTGACGATCGGCCGCAACCGCCGCGTGTATCCCGAGCTGTACAAGCGCAATGTTACCCTGCCGACGGCGTGCTTCGACGCGCCGGTACGGCAGGTGCCTGCGGCGCTCTCCGGCGCGGAAGCGCGCAAGACGTTCCGCGACCCGCGCTGCACGTTCACGGAAGAGCAGGTCAAAAAGGAGGCGTCCCGCTGCCTTGGCTGCGGCGTGAGCGTCGTCGATACCAACCGCTGCATCGGCTGCGGCGTGTGCACGACCAGATGCGAGTTTGACGCCATCCACCTGCGCCGCGATCACCCGGAAGCGACCAAGATGATCCGCTCCGAGGACAAGATGAAAGCCATTCTCCCCTACATGGTCAAGCGTGCTTCCAGGATCGAGGTCAAGGAACTGCGCAGCAAACGCAGCTGAAACCGTTGTTCATAACAGACGTATCCCCGCCAATGCCTGAAAAGGCATCGGCGGGGATATCCCTTTAAAAAGCAGTGCGCCCCGGCCATTTTGGCCGGGGCGCGCTTGCATTGCTGCATATTACTCGATCGTGATGGTCGTGTGCTTCGGAAGCTCCTTCGGCGCAGCCTTCGGGACACTGATCTTCAGAATGCCATCCTCGAACTTCGCGGAGACATCTGCGGATTCCACATCGTCACCGACATAGAAGCTGCGGCTCATGGAGCCGGCGTAACGCTCCTGGCGCAGGAACTTGCCCTTCTTATCGGACTCGTCCTTGTCCAGACCCTTGGCAGCACTGATCGTCAGGTAACCGTCCTGCAGATCGACCGTCACTTCATCCTTCTTGAAGCCCGGGAGGTCCACGTCCAGCTCGTAAGAGCCGTCAAGTTCGCGGACATCGGTCTTCATCAGATTTCTGGCGTGCTTGCCATACAGCTCACTGCTGACCTGCGGCATCATACGGCCGAAATCAAAGAAATCGGACAGCGAATCATCAAACAGGTTTTCACCAAAAATGCTCGGCAACATAAGTCATTCCTCCATTCATACCTTTCGTAGGCGCTGGGGAAAAACTCCACGCGTTGGCGAACTCTGTTACCGTTTGTACAACAATGCCTGATCTCCGAAGGCCCTCTGGAGGCTCTCCCTCATCGATCGTCTTCATCATAGCACGCTTTTTAGCACTGTCAAGCGTTGAGTGCTAACGTTCACAAAAGGCGCTATGTTTGTTCACAAAATATGCACAAGGCAGCCGCGGCTAGATTTCCGCCGCCGTCTGGTGTTCCAGCAGCCAGCCGATTTCCCGGTCAATGCAGGAAATCCCCTCCGGGATCTGCTCCAGCGGACAGCCGACATAGCTCAGGCGCAGCAAATGCTGCGCGCTGCCAGATGCTGCCGCAGCGCCTGCGTGTCGGCGGATAGCGCAGGAGCGCATCCGGCCGCTGCTGCGCGAGCTCGTCGGCCAGCGCGACAAATTGCCGCGTCTCCTCCCGCGTCGCCAGCGGCGTGCTGGTGCAGCCGCTGAAGCTGGGCGCGGATGTCGTCGTGCACAGCGCGGCCAAGTATCTCAACGGCCACGGCGACGTGGCCGCGGGCTTCTCGGCGGCGCGCAAGGAGATCATGGACCAGATCCGCATGGTCGGATTCAAGGACATTACGGGCGCAGTGCTCGGGGCGCAGGAGGCGTTTTTGATCCTGCGCGGTCTCAAGACGCTCAAGGTGCGCGTAGACGCCGTATGCGCAAACACGCTGAAAGTGGTGGACTTCCTTGCCGGCTCCAAGTATGTGCAGAAAGTGTTCTATCCCAGTCAGGAGAACCATCCCGATCACGCCGTGGCCGTCCGCGAGATGACGCGGTTCGGCGGCGTTGTCTCGTTCGAGATGTGCAGCTTCGAGGAAGCCAAGAAGGTGCTCAACCACGTGCATCTGTGCGCGCTGGCCGTCAGCCTCGGCGACTGCGAGACGCTCATCCAGCATCCGGCTTCCATGACGCACTCCATGTGCACGAAAGAAGAGATCGAGGCCGCCGGCTTCTCTGATCCCTGATCCGTCTGGCGGTCGGTCAGGAAGGCCCCGATGATATCATCGCCGATCTGCAGCAGGCATTTGAAGCTGCGCAAAGCTGAACCGATACAGCAAAAAAACAGGCTCGCGACCGCGAGCCTGTTTTTTCATTTTCTTACTCATCGCCGCCGGCATCGAGGCCATCGGCGATGAACATGGCGTCGCCAAACGAGAAGAACCGATAGCGGTTTTCGACGGCGATCTTGTATGCGTTGAGGATGTGCTCCCGCCCGGCCAGCGCCGACACGAGCATGATGAGCGTGCTCTCCGGCAGGTGGAAATTCGTGACGAGCGCATCCATGCACTTGAATTTGTAGCCGGGATAGATGAAGATGTCCGTCCAGCCGGACTGCGCGCGGAGCGTTCCGTCCGCATCCGCAAAGCTCTCGACCGTGCGGCAGGATGTCGTGCCGATGCAGACGATGCGGCCGCCATTGGCCTTTGTCTCGTTGACCATGCGCGCCGTTTCCTCCGGGATGATGCAAAACTCCGAGTGCATCGGGTGATCCTCAATCTCGTCCTCCTTGACAGGGCGGAACGTGCCAAGGCCGACGTGCAGCGTGACATAGCCGATCTTCACACCCATGTCCGCGATCTGCTGCAGCAGCTCCTTCGTGAAGTGCAGGCCAGCTGTCGGCGCGGCGGCGCTGCCAAGCTCGCGGGAATAGACCGTCTGGTAGCGCTCCTGATCCTGCAACTCTGCCTTGATGTACGGCGGCAGCGGCATTTTGCCCAACCGCTCGAGCACCTCCAGAAAGATGCCGTCATAGTGAAACTGTACGATCTTGTTGCCGTCGGCGATCGCATCGACGACCGTGGCGGTGAGCTCCCCGTCGCCAAACGAGAGCGCGGTGCCGGGCTGGGTCTTGCGGCCCGGCCGGGTCAGGCACTCCCACTTGCCGTCGCCAAGGTCGCGCAGCAGCAGCACCTCGACCGCGCCGCCGGTGCTGCGGTGGCCGAGCAGGCGCGCCGGAAGCACACGCGAATCGTTGAGCACAAGGCAGTCGTTCGGACGCAGGAACTGCGGCAGCTCGTAAAAGTGATGGTGTGCGACAGCGCCGGTCGTTTTGTCCAGCGTCAGCAGCCGGGAGGCATCGCGGCGCTCGAGCGGCGTCTGCGCGATGAGCTCCTCCGGAAGGTCAAAATAAAAATCCGATTTTTTCATGAAACATAGGCTCCGGTGTAGTAGAAACTGATGATGTCTTCGTAGGTCTTGCCATAAATCTCCGCCATCGCTTGGGCGCCACGTTGACTCATGCCGCAGTTGTGGCCGTAGCCGCCGCCAACGACATTGTAAGCGTTCGAGGCGGCATCATACTCCACGGTGAAGTGGCGGCTGTTATAGCGCAGGCCGCAGATCTTTGTCAAAAACGTGCGCACATTGTCCTTGCTGTAAGTCTTGCCGCCGACCGTCACGGTCATGGCATTACCAATGGGCGTATAGGTGATGGAGACATCTCCAACAACAGCGCGGGAGATTGTTGCACTCCAGCTCTTGTAGTACTTTACAAAACTCGGATCTGTTAAAGCATCCTCATACGGATCGACGACGCCGCGCAGGTACGGCACCTTGGTCACCCAGACGTTTTCGGAATCCTCGGTCGCGCCGCCGTCCGCCGCAAAGTAGAACGTTTCGCACAGCTTGCCCTCATAGCGGACGAACTTCCCTGCCGTCTCATCCACGGCGCGGTCACTGTTCGCTGATGCGTCAAGTGTACCGTAATAGACCTGGCTGGTCGTTGTACCTGTCACGTCAAAGCCGTAGGCCGGCGAGCCGTTCATGTGGGAAGCGACATAGGTGCGCGCGCAGACCGCCTGCGCCTTGAGCGCCTCGAGCGGCCAGCCGCTGCTCATTTCATACGGTGTGACGCCCTTGACATAGGGCTCAAGACCGACGAAATTCACCAGCGTGAGCTTCTGCGGTTCCTGTGTGCTGAGGCGGGTAAACTGAAAATCGCCGTAATACGTGCACGACCGGCTGCCGTTGCGCTCCTTGCACTCGGCAACCTGCGTGATGGCAGCACCGCTGCCGTTCTGCGGTGCAAGCGAGAGCGAGCGGGTCGAGCCGCAGTCGAAGCCGAACAGGATCTGCTCCGTGCCGGCCTTCACGACCAGCACACTGCGTGCGCCGCCGGAGACAACTGTCCCCTGCCCCGCCGGTGCATCGTCCGCGCTCCGGTAACTGCCGATGCGCACGCGGTAGCTGCCGTTATAGTACACCGGATAGCCGCCGCAGCTGTTGGCCGCTGCCTGCGCAGCGTCAAAGCTCGCATAGGTATCGCCGAGCTGGACATGATAAGCGCCGAACGCGCTGTCCCCAACCGTGACGTTCGTATCCGCAATAACGGTGACGGCGCTCTCCGCCGTCGAACCGACGGACTGGAACACACGATCGGAGTCATAGTATCCGAAGGCGAAGCCGGAACCGGTCTTGATCTGCAGATGGACCGCATCCAGCGCCGTCGAGCCGAAGGCCAGACCGACGCGGACGATACCGTTTGGAATGTTCGGCTGCTCATCGTCGTATTCACTGCCGCCGAGCAGCTGCGTGCCGCTCGCCGTGGCGGCATAGACGCCGCGCTCCGGCAGCTTCGCCGTGCTGCCGTCCGCGCCGATGGCATACGCATCCGCCAGTGCCAGCGTGTTTTCTCCGTCATTGACGTAATACTCCTGCACGCCGAAGGCCGGCACACAGGGGATCGCAGCCAGCATGACGGCGGCAAGCAGCGCCGTTATCACTCGTTTCAGGCTTGATTTCATAGCGCACCTCGCTGTTTCGTGAGAGTGGTCATACGCAAAATATGACACTTTATTATAATGATTTTCCGCGCATTATGCAAGTGCTTTTCCATGGAAAAACGCCCCCGGAGATACCGGGGGGCGTTACAGGTATGCAAATTAAAAATGCAGGAACATTTTTGCGATGGAGAAATAGATCAGCAGCGACACGGCGTCCGTGATCGTCGAAATGAGCGGACTTGCCATGACGGCCGGGTCGACGCCGATCTTTTCTGCGATCATCGGCAGCAGACTGCCCACGACCTTTGCGAACATGACCACGAACACGATCGTGCAGCAGACGGTCGCCGCGACCGACATCGTGACGGCGGTGTTGCCCAGCAGCAGCCGGTCAACGAGCAGCATTTTGATGAAGTTGGCCGCCGCGAGCGAGACGCCGCACAAAAACGCAACGCGCAGCTCTTTCCAGATCACGCGCAGCGCGTCCGAAGGGGATGTATCGCCCAGCGACAGGCTGCGGATGATCGCCGTGGAGGACTGGCTGCCGGAGTTGCCGCCCGTGCCCATGAGCATGGGCATGAACGACGCGAGCGCGACCTGCGTGGCCAGTGCGTCCTCAAAGTGCGTGACGATCATGCCGGTGAACGTCGCCGAGAGCATGAGGAACATCAGCCACGGGATGCGGTTTTTCCAGATATCCACGACGCTCGTGCGGGAGTAGGGCTTATCGGACGGCGTGATACCGGCCATCTTTTCGATGTCTTCCGTCGTCTCCTGCTCCATGACGTCGATGATATCGTCGACCGTGACGATACCGACGAGACAGCCTTCCTTATCCACGACCGGGATCGCGATCAGGTCGTAGTTGGAGATCATCTCCGAGACCTCTTCCTGGTCGTCGGTCGTGGAGGCATAGATGACGTTCGTGTCCATGATGTCTTCCAGGATCACGTCATCGTCTGACAGCAGCAGATCCTTGACCGTGACAACGCCTTCGAGCTTGCGCTTGGCGGACGTGACATAGCAGACGTAGATTGTCTCCTTATCCTCGCCGATCTTGCGGATGCGGGCGAACGCCTCGCGCACGCTCATGTATTTTTTCAGGTCCACAAACTCGGCCGTCATGATGCTGCCGGCAGAATTCTCGGGATATTTCAGGTACTGGTTGATGAGGTTGCGCGTGGCAGGCGTCGCCGTGCGCATGACACGCTTGACCACATTGGCCGGCAGCTCCTCCATCATGTCGACGGCGTCGTCAACATACAGCTCTTCGATGATGCCGGCAAGCTCCGTATCGGTGATGGAATTGATGATCGTCTCCTGCTCCTCGACCTCGAGGTTGGCGAACACGGCCGCCGCGATCTCCTTGGACAGGATACGGAACACCATGGCCATCCGCTGCGGGTTATCCTCCCACAGCTCGCCGAGGAACTCGGAAATGTCAAACTCGTTCATCTCGCCGAGCTTTTGGCTCAGCGCCTTCATCCGGTGCTGATCGAGAAGTGCAAAGAGCTCGTCGTGCAGTGCCTCGTAATCTTCGTATTCCCGGTTCTGATCGTCCATCTCTCTGCCCCTCCTTTCCGTCCGGTCTCAAAGCATCAACCGTTCAGGTATTCTTTCTGGCTGCAGCTCAGGCTGTCAATGGAAACGCCCATGGCCTTGAGCTTGCGGCGCGCAATGTTGTCATCGATTTCCGCGGGGACCGACACGACGCCCGGTTTCAGCTGGCCACGCGTGCGCACCAGATACTCCGCGCTCATGGCCTGCACGGCAAAGCTCATGTCCATGATCTCCGCCGGGTGGCCGTCGCCGGCCGCCAGATTGACCAGCCGCCCCTGCGCAATGACATAGATCGTCTTGCCGTTCGGCAGACGGTAAGCGTCAATATTGTGCCGCGCCTCATAGATTTCATCCGCGCAGCGGTCGAGCGCCTCCATGTCGATCTCGACATTGAAGTGTCCGGCGTTGGAGACGATCGCGCCGTCCTTCATCCGCTCGCAGTGCTCGAGCGTGATGACGTCTTTGCAGCCCGTGACGGACACGAAAATGTCGCCGATGGCGGCAGCGTCCATCATCGGCATGACCTCATAGCCGTCCATAACGGCCTCGAGCGCCCGGATGGGGTCAACTTCTGTCACGATGACTTTCGCGCCGAGGCCCTTGGCGCGCAGGGCCACGCCCTTGCCGCACCAGCCATAGCCGCTCACGACGACGTACTTGCCGGCCACGACGAGGTTCGTCGTGCGCATGATGCCGTCCCACACGGACTGACCCGTACCGTAGCGGTTATCGAACAGGTGCTTGCAGTCGGCGTCATTGACCATGATCATCGGGAAACGCAGCGTTCCGGCACGGTCCATGATCCGCAGGCGGTGGATGCCGGTCGTCGTCTCCTCACAGCCGCCGATGACCTGCGGGATAAGATCCGTGAACTCCGTGTGCATCAGGTGCACAAGATCGCCGCCGTCGTCAATGATGATGTTCGGCCCGACGGAGAGCACGCTGCGCAGGTGCGCCTGGTATTCTTCGTCCGTGCAGCCGTAGACCGCGTGCACGTCCATGCCCTTCGCCGCCAGCGCTGCGGCAACGTCGTCCTGCGTAGACAGCGGGTTGGACCCGGTGACGTGCATCTCCGCGCCGCCCATCTCGAGCACGCGGCACAGGTAGGCCGTCTTGGCCTCCAGATGCACGGAGAGCGCGATCTTCAGGCCGGCAAACGGCTTTTCGCGCGCAAAATCGCTGCCGATATCGCGCAAAACAGGCATATGTGCTTCCACCCAGCGGATCTTCCGCTCACCAGATGGCGCCAGGTTCAGGTCCTTGATCGTGCTCATAGAGTAACCTCCCGCTGTAAAAATCGTTTCAGGCGCTTTATTCTAACACTTTCGTCAAGCGTTGACAAC
>ULRF01033344.1_pt1 | contig 10487 bp, 10 predicted proteins | sample 1955131 | NCBI WGS metagenome assembly ULRF01 (sample SAMEA4835673, study PRJEB28245) | human gut metagenome | biome: gut microbiome; material: fecal sample | place: Denmark | collected 2008
CGTTCGCAGCAAGCTCCGCACATCGGATCTGGAACGCGAGAACGCAGAGCTTCGAGGAAAAGTGCAGCGCTACGAGGATGTGATCCAGCGCAATAACCTCTGGCATTTCTTCCGTACGCACAGAGAAAAAGTGGCAACGCGTGAAGATGTCCGCTGATGCCGTGTTGAACTGAGAAAAACGGATTTTACCGAATGGGAGCGTCCAGATCGAGCCGCGTATCATTTGGGCGCTCCCCATGCAAAAATCAACCTGTTTTTGCAAGTGTAGAGCTGACAAAGAATCTTGAAAATGCGCCTGTTTTTACAGAACAGGCAGAAATGGAGGCAATATGAAAACCGGACTGACCAAACGGCAGAAAACGACCTGCATCTATTTTGACGAATCCAGCAAACCCGTTGAAATCCAGACACACAATACCGCGCTCAAAAAGCGGCTGGCACAGTATGCAGCAAAGCATCCCGATTTGTGCAGGCAGACCGACGATGACGAACAGGGCGGTCTTACTTTTGAGATTGACCGCAGGCGATTCGCTGTCCGTCTGACTGCGCCGTATTCGGATGAGCGCCGTCACGCAGCAAGCGAGCTTGCCAAAGGAAATACAAATCGGTTGAGAAATGCAAAATGAGCATTAACCATGTGGGGAAAAATCAGGTACATAACCTTTCCCCATCATATTGAATTCAAACGAGAGGTGTGTTATAATGGGGAAAAATCAGGTATTGTTCTTGTCCCAGATGGAGGAAAGCAAAATGGCAAAGCAGGTTCACATCCGCGTAGATGATGATATTTATAAAGAACTCAGCGATTATTCTGTAGTTAGTGGGCAGTCCATGCAGGATTGCCTGTCTGTAGCAATCAGGCAAATGCTCGTCAAGGCGAAGGAAGAACCTTCTCAGAATCGTAATGGGTACACCTTTATTGATTTATTTGCAGGTATTGGCGGTATGCGACTTGCATTTGAATCAGCCGGGGGGCGCTGTGTTTATTCTAATGAATGGAACAAGTACAGCCAACAGACCTATTACGCAAACTTTGGTGTGCAACCGGACGGTGATATTACAAAGGTTCATGCTGAAAGCATCCCGGATCATGATATTCTTGTAGCGGGATTTCCCTGTCAGCCGTTCTCAATCGCCGGGGTTTCAAAGAAAAACAGTTTGGGGCGTGCTACCGGATTTGAGGACAAGACCCAGGGAACGCTTTTCTTTGATGTATGCCGTATTCTGAAAGCAAAGCGTCCGAAAGCGTTTATGCTGGAGAATGTCAAAAATCTTTGCAGTCATGACAAAGGCAGAACTTTTCAAATTATCCAGGAATCTCTGCGGGAGCTGAACTACAAAGTATTTTTCCGGGTCATTGACGGAAAAGGCTATGTACCGCAGCACAGAGAGCGTATTGTCATTGTCGGCTTTGATAAAGAACGCTATGGAGAGGGTGTCAGTTTTTCTTTTGATCTGCACCCTTTGAAGAAGCAGCCGGTCGTGCGTGATATTCTTGAAAAAGAGGTCAGCGAAAAGTATACGCTTTCAGATAAGCTCTGGATTTACCTTCAAAACTATGCTGCAAAGCACCGTGAAGCAGGCAATGGTTTTGGCTACGGAATCGCCCCCCTGGACGGAGTGACCAGAACGATCAGCGCCCGTTATTATAAAGACGGTTCTGAAATTCTGATCGAACAGCGCGGAAAGAATCCACGTCGTTTGACACCGCGTGAGTGTGCGAGATTGCAGGGCTTTCCAGACAGCTTCAAAATCCCGGTTTCGGATACGCAGGCATATCGACAGTTTGGAAATTCCGTTGTTGTTCCGCTTATGTCCGATGTCGCAAAGCTGATTGTTGCAAAGCTGGAACAACTCGATACTGATCCGCAAATCGAAATTGCTTTTCCCAATATTCCGCAGAGGAAGGTGATATAAATGCCAGAAGGATATGCAATTCAGGCAATACAGGCTGTTCTGAGCGGTAAGAGAGCTTATTGCAAGTTTCTTGCGGCAAATGATACCGGCTTGACCGGAGGGCATCAGGCGGGAATCTATATTTCAAAGCCGTCAATCCCCATCCTTTTTGATGAACCGGGTATCAAGGGGACGAACAAGGAAAAATGGGTAAAGGTCAAATGGCAGGACGGTATTGAAACAGATACCCGCTTTATTTACTACGGAAAGGGTACACGAAACGAGTATCGGATTACAAACTTCGGGCGCGGTTTTCCTTTCCTGCGACCGGAGTATACAGGGGCGCTTTTTGTATTTACAAAATGTGATGCTGAGGATTATCAGGCATTTGTACTGAATTCCGAAGAAGATATCGACCAATTCCTTGACGCATTCGGCATCAGTCCAACAGAGACAAATCAGTTGATTGATGCTGGGCGGGTACAGGAAGAAACGCAGGAACGGATTGCCATTCAGGAGTTTATTGCAGGGCTGACAGTAGATTTTCCTCTCTCAGAAGAAATGTCCGCAGCAGCTCGTGACATTCAGAACCGTGTATATGACCATCTTGAATTTATCCGCACAAATCCTGACCGTAAGATCATCGACTGGACAAATACGGAGTATGCACTTTTTCGTGCGATTGAACACGCACGATATGGGGATGCCATCGCACGCGGATTTACGTCCGTAGACGAATTTATCACGATGGCAAATATGGTTCTGAACCGCAGAAAGAGCCGTGCAGGAAAGAGTCTGGAGCATCACCTTTCTGCAATCTTTGACGGCAATGAAATCATATACACCGCACAGGCTGTTACAGAGGGCAACAAGAAACCGGACTTTATCTTCCCTTCGCAGGCATCGTATCATGATATGACTTTCCCTACAGAAAGGCTGATCTCTCTGGCTGCAAAAACGACCTGCAAGGATCGTTGGCGTCAGGTTATCAATGAAGCCGACCGTTTGCGTGACAGACCCAAATATCTCTGTACGCTCCAGCAGGGAATCTCCCCTGCACAGATGGACGAAATGCAGAGCGAGAATGTTATTCTTGTTGTTCCCAGACAATACATTACATCCTATCCCGCAGATCGTCAGGACAGAATATGGACGCTTTCAAAGTTCGTTTCTTATGTGCGCGAGGTCGAAGGACTCTGATGGCGGATATTGTTTCTCCGGAAAAACGCAGTCAGAATATGTCTGCGATACGATCAAAAAACACAAAGCCTGAAGTGTATCTGCGGAAACTGCTTTTTGCACAGGGCTATCGTTATCGGATTGCAGACAAGTCTGTTCCGGGGCATCCTGATATTTTTCTGCGCAAATATAATACTGCGATTTTTGTCAATGGTTGCTTCTGGCATCGTCACCCAGGCTGCAAATACGCATATACACCAAAGAGTCGCGTGGAATTCTGGCAGAAAAAGTTTGATGATAATGTCAGACGGGATAGTGCAGTGAAAGCAGAATTGCTGGAGCATGGCATTAAGTGTTTGATCGTATGGGAATGTACTATTAAACGAATGGTGAAAAGCAGCGACGTAGAAAAACGGATCATTCAGCAGTGTACAGGTTTTCTTCGCGCGAAAGAGATGCTGCTGGAGCTTTGAAACCCGGATCTGCACATAAATAGTTGCGGATATGGATGTAGAATATCATATATTCCGAGGAAAGGAGCTAAACGCAATGGCAAGAGGCATACCGGCAATTGTAACCCCAGAAGTATTACAATGGGCGCGAGATCTGGATAGGATCACTATAGATGAAATTGCGCAGAAATTAAATGTCGATGCAGCCAAGGTTAGCGCATGGGAAAACGGAAATGAACACCCATCCCTGACACAGGCAAAAAAGCTCGCAAAACAGTATCGCGTACCATTTGCTTTTTTCTATTTGCCTGACGTACCCAAAAGGGCAAAGCGGCTCGAAAAAACCGATTATAGAACATTTGGAAACTGGGGATTTCCGGAAATGTCTCGTGAGTTGAGATGGTTTCTCAGAGACATTGAAGATCGCAGAGATATTATGATTGACCTTTATGGGGAAGCAGAAATATTACCGACTGTATGTACTTTGAGCATCTCGCCTGATACCAGCGAAGAAAGATTTTCTGAGCAGATCAGAAACTTTTTATCTTTGACAGATGCTGTACAGATCAAATTCAGAAAACCGGAAGCAGCGCTCTCGTATTGCATTTCCAAACTGGAAGAGCAGGATTTTCTGATTTTTCAAGCAGCAAAGGTTCAGCCCGAAGAAATGCGAGGGCTGTCCGTAGCCTACGACACTTTCCCAATTATTGCACTTAACCGAAAAGATGAACCAAGCGCAAGATTGTTCACTCTGCTACATGAGCTGGTTCATATTATGACGCGAACATCTGGTATTTGCAATAATATGAGCCAAGATCCCGGTCAAGCAGAAAAAACAGAATTGTTCTGTAACAAGATTGCCGGATTAGCCCTGGTTCCAACTGTTCAGTTGAAAAGAAACAAAAACTTCATCCTGATGCAGCAATATGGGATTGATGATACCTATGTTAGTGCATTAGCCAGAGATTTTGCTGTTAGCAGAGAAGTCATTTTGCACAGATTGTGGGACATTGATTTTATTGGGAAGTCCGATTATTTTGATATTTTGAATAGATATACTGATGAATACCGCGCTTATAAACAAAAAAAGAAAACAGATGGATTTCTCCCTCCAGCACTTGATAAAGGAACTCAAGTAGGAAAGCTGTACACGAAAGCTGTTATGTCTGCATATCACGCAGAGAAACTCACTCCGCGAGAGGCAAGCAATTACCTTTTGGGGCTGCGAGTTAAACATTTCGAAGCCGTTGAAAGGTGGTGCTACTGATGGCTAAATATGTGTTTGATAGCAACATTTTTATCAATCTTCAACGGCGGCAACCACTTGATGTATTTCCATCTCTTTGGGTCAAAATCGGCGAACTGATGGATGATGGTACGATTATTTCCAGCCAAGAAGTTTATGATGAGATCATGATTGGCGGCGATGATCTGGAAAAATGGGCGAAGGCACGGCAAAAGTGCTTCCTTCCATCGGATATTCCAGTGCAGCAGGGTGTCAGAGCCATTCTTTCCACGCACCGCGGACTCATAGAAGGAGGAAAAAAGAAAAATTCCGCTGATCCGTTTGTTATTGCTCTTGCAAAACAACAAAACTGCAAAGTGGTGACAGAAGAGGTCCCAACGCATAATATGAATTCGCCCAAAATCCCTGATGTTTGTGCTGCCTATAATATTGAATGTATTGATTTCATAGCTTTCGCGCGTGAAGAAAAATTTGCGTTTTGACACAGACCTTTCGGAACATTACGGCGACGCCGTAGAACCATACTATCAAAAGTATAAGCTATTGATAGCATCCCCTGATAGCTTTTTGATAGCAGAAAGTCGGATACCCCATAGGATTGGGATAATTAGTATCAAATCAAGCCAAATGGAATCAAACGGTCTATGCAAAAAAGTTTAGACTGCATTTCCACTTGGCGAGTGGGAATAATTTCAGAGGTCGAAAAAAGCCCGTAAACACTGGACTTTTTAAGCTTTGAAGCCACTCGTGGCAACGATTTGGCAACAGAATTTCATTATTCCCAGGAAAAAGAGCTATCTGATTTCAAATGAAGTCAGATAGCTCTTTTTTGTCATACGCCAATTATCATAAACTCTTCGTTCTTGCCAATTTTCTATCCTGCCGGGAAACTCTCCGCATCTTGACATTTTCCGCCCGCTTGCCTTATCATGTTCTAAGAAAATCAGCCCTTTGCAGCAACGTACAGCCTGAGGTCAATGTTTTTAGGAGAGGCGGTGAATCCCTCTCCGGTTTTTAAGCAGAGATCAGCTTTCTACTGCAAGAATCGGCCTTTATGCCAGAGGATATGCTTGAGCATTGTCCGCTTTCTGATCTCCCACCGCAAGTCTGATCCACGCTGCCATTCCCTGTCATTTTTTGGAGCATAAGAAAGAAGGTCAGAACAATATGAATTACACTTCCGCCGAGGCAAATAAGCTCTTGAAGAAGCTCAACGACGAATATACCGCGCTGCTCGACAAGGAAACGCGCAGCCGTGACTTCCGCGCCGCGATGGGCGAGGACATAGCGTCCGTACGCCCGGTCTATGATTACGCCGAGGCGCAGGCGCGCCTTGCAACGCTCGAAGAAAAGATCCGCCGTCTTAAGCACGCGATCAACTGCTTCAACACGACGCATTTTGTCGATGGCTTTGACATGACCATCGACGAGATGCTGGTCTATATCCCGCAGCTCACACGGCGTAAAAATAAACTTCTTGAGATGAAGAGCCGCCTTCCCAAGGAGCGCGTTGAGGAGCAGTACGGCCGGCAGTCGAACCTCATCGACTACCGCTACGCAAACTACGACATTGCCGCTGTGGAGGCGGACTATGAAAAGACCGCCGACGAGCTCTCCCGCGCGCAGCTCGCGCTCGACGCGGTGAACGGGCGGGAGACCTTCGAATTTGGTGAATGAGATTCTCCGTCGTTTCCATACGAATGCCAGACTATTTTGATAACAGAGTTACGATCTCCGTAAGTGTTTATGGTTCGGTGCGAGCATCGGTTATTTTGATGGTTATTTGTTATGCCGCCCCGTGTTCAAGGTTTGGGGGACAATTGATCAAGGCATTGGTGGGGCGAGAAAACTTTCTGGGGGCCGAAGTACGGTTACAGGCTCCCACATCGAATGAACTATGCAAAAGAGCCATCTGAACTACCGTGGAGTCAGACGGCTCTTTTTTTGAATTCTATGCTTCGACGATCACTTCCGCTGCGATCTCCAGTGCTTTGGTCATCAGCGCAAGGCTCATGCTGGGGGCGCTGCCGTCCTTCGCCTGCTCGGGAAGATATGGCACGTGGACAAAGCCGCAGCGCGTGGCGGGGAATTTCTGCGCGCTCTCGTGCAGGGCGCAGTAAAGGAGATTGTTGCACACGAACGTCCCTGCCGAGTACGAAAGCTGGGCGGGAATGTCCTCTCCGCGCAGTTTTTCGACGATCCGGCGCGTGGGAAGGGTCGCAAAATAAGCGTCCGGTGCGCCGGGGACGACCGGCTCGTCCACGGGCTTTGCCCCCGCATTGTCGGCAATGCGGGCGTCGCGCAGATTGACCGCCACGCGCTCAACGCGAATGCAATTTGCCCCGCCGTACTGCCCGACAGACAGCACCGCATCGGGCCTCAGCTCGTCAAGCTGCGCCCGCAGCGCGGCACAGGCGGCGTCAAACTCCGTCGGGATCTCGCGCTTTAAAAGCACCGCTTCTCCAATGCGGTCGGGAAGGCTCTCCACCGCCTCCCACGAGGGGTTGATCTGCTCGCCGCCAAAGGGCGTAAAGCCCGTGACCAGAATTTTCACTTCTTCGCGTCCTCTCCGATCATCAGGCGGATGATCTCATTGTCCGTTTCGCGCATACCGTCGCGCGCGATGCTGCTGACGGCACGGATGGTATTCTCCACACCCTTGACGATGATGCCGTCGCCGCCGTAAAACTGGCTGTCGTGGCGGTACATCTGAAGGCCGAGCAGTCCCGCCTCGACCGCCGAGGCGATCTTCGCCGCGCAGGAGGCCTTCGCCCCGTCGCAGAGCATACCCGAGTTGATGGCGATCGCGTTGACCACGGTGTGGGCGATCTCATCGTAGCGTCCGCCGTAAAGGTAGCACACGCCCGCACCGGCACCCGCGCCCGCGCTGGTCGCGCCGCAGTAGGCGGAGAGGCTGCCGATGCCCGTTTTCAGGTGGATTGTAACAAGGTTCGACACGACGAGTGCGCGATAGAGCTGCTCCTCACTCGCATGCAGCTCATGCGCGTAGACGATAACGGGAAGCGATGCCGTCATGCCCTGATTGCCGCTGCCGGAGTTGATGATAACAGGCTTTTCGCAGCCGTTCATGCGCGCGTCCGACCCTGCGGCAGCCCACGCCTTAGCGCGGTTCTGCACGCTGTCGCCGTAGGAGTCAAGCAGGATCTTGCCGACGGCCGCGCCGTACTCGCCCGTCAGTCCCGCCTCAGCAATGGCGGTATTGTACTCGATCTGGCGCGCGATGGGTGCGCGCACGTCATCAAGATCGACTTCATCTGCAAATGCAATGATGTCTTCGACCGTCAGCAGCTTGCGGCTTTCGTCCGGCTGGGCGGCCTCCTCAGAAAAAGGTTTGCTGAACAAAATCTCACCGTTGTGCTCGATGCGCACGACATTCGTGTGGCTGTCGACGATCTGGACAAAGGCCGTCTCGTCCCCTGCGTGGGCGCGCACTTGAATATCGAACGGGCAGCGCAGCGGCGACTTTGTCACCGTGATCTCCACTGCGGAAAGGTAATCGTCGAGCAGCGGCAGCTGCTCCTGCGTAACATTGGCCAGCACCTCAAGCTGCGCGTCCGCGTCGCCGACGCGCACACCCGCTGCGACGGCAACAGGGATTCCCTTGCGCCCGCCCGTGTGCGGGACGATGACGCTTTTGACATTTTTAATGATATTGCCGCTGACGGTCAGTTCGATCCGCTCCGGCAGTCTTTCCAATGTTTTCCGTGCGAGCGCGCCCGCGTAAGCGATGGCAATGGGCTCCGTGCAGCCCATCGCAGGCACAAGCTCTTCGTGCAGGATCCGGACATACGTTTGATAAAGCGCTGCATCCATGGTCATTTCTCCAATCTCTCTTTCCGCCGCAGCTTCAATGCGGCGGCACTTTCGCCCTCCATTGTACCGAAAATTTATCCGAATTGCAATGCACTTTCTGTATTTTGCGCGCAAAAAAGGAGATGTCCTGTCGGACATCTCCTTTCGGAATGCTCATGGACTTACAGGCCGTAGAGCTCACCGTACTTTTCTTCAAGGTAGCTCGTGTAGACCGTAGGGTCGAACTTCTCGCCCAGCGCCTGCTCCAGCAGTGCGCCCGGCTTCTTGAGGCAGCCGTACTGCCAGATGTGCTCGCGGTTCCACGCGTTGATGGGCGCGAAGTCACCGCGCTTCAGGCAGTCCTCCACGTCGACCGTTTCTTTCATCTTGCCCAGCAGCTGCGCGCCGTAGGCGCTGCCGAGCGCGTAGGACGGGAAATAGCCCACGCTGCCGCCCGACCAGTGGCTGTCCTGCAAAACGCCGTGCTTGTCGTCCGGCACGTCGACGCCGAGGTACTCCTTGTAAAGTCGGTTCCATTCGCCCGGCAGGTCGTGTACCTTGAGTTCGCCGTGCATCACGCGCTTTTCCAGCTCATAGCGCACCATGACGTGCAGGCTGTAGGTAACCTCGTCGGCCTCGGTGCGGATGAGCGAGGGCTCGGCCTTGTTGATGGCACGGTAGAATTCCTCCGCCGTGTGGCCCGCGAGCGAGGGGAAGAGCTCGCAGAGCTTCGGGAAAACAAAACCCGTGAAGGCGCGGGAGCGGCCGAGCAGGTTCTCATAGAAGCGGCTCTGGCTCTCGTGGATACCCATGGAAACGCCGCCGTCGAGCACCGTGTAGGCAAGCTCGTCCGCGCTGCCGGTATCGTAGAGCGCGTGTCCGCCCTCGTGGATGACGGAGAACATGGAGGACGCAAAGTTATCCTCAAGATAGTGCGTCGTAATGCGCTCGTCGAAATGAGAGCCGAGGGACGTCGTAAACGGATGCTCGGTCGTGGACAGGCCTACATGGTCCAAATCGAGGCCCATCGTGCGCATCAGGTAGTCGGAAAGCTGCGCCTGCTTCTCCTCGGGAAAATGGCCGTGCAGCATCGCGTCATCGAGCTGCGGCTGCGCCTTGATCTTCTTCAGGAGCGGCACGATGTGCTCGCGCAGCGTCGCGAAGAATTCGTCGCACTGCGCCATCGTCAGCCCGTCCTCATACTCGCTGAGCCAGTAATCGTAAGGGTCCTTTTCCGGCGCGCAGTAGTGCGCAAAGCGGATATTCGTTTCGAAGATCTTCTCAAGCACCGGCTCGAAAAGCGCAAAATCGCTCGTCTCCTTCGCCCGGTGCCATACGTCGTCCGCCTCGACCAGAAGCTGCTGGTAGGCGACGTATTCGTCCATCGGGATCTTCTGCATGTTGCGGATATCCTTGATGAGCAGGAACACCATGCGCTGCTGCTTTTCGTCGAGTTCAGCCTTGTGCGCGTCGAGGAATTCAAGCAGCGCGACGGTCTCGCTGCCGGTGGTGAGCTTATAGTGCTCCTCGCTTAAAATGCTCATGGTCTGGCCGCGGTTCGCCGCCGTGCCCTTGGGCGCGGTGGTCGCCCCATCGTAAAAGAGCAGTCCCATGGCGTGACCGTAGGCGGCAAGCTTTGCCTGCAAAGTCATCAGGGACTGGATCGCTTCAGAAAGAATCATCGGTAGTGTCCTCACTTTCTCTATAATGGTTTTATCATAGCACGAAGAGGGGGCACAGTGCAATCCGCATTTTTGCTATCCCGGCAGAAAGGCGCGGATGGAGGCAGCGCTTCGCTCGCGCCCTGTTCGACCCTCTGCCCGCTGAAACCAAAAAATAAAGGCATGACTTACGTCATGCCTTTATTTTTTGGAGCGGGCGACGAGGCTCGAACTCGCTAC
>ULRF01007605.1_pt1 | contig 10319 bp, 7 predicted proteins | sample 1955131 | NCBI WGS metagenome assembly ULRF01 (sample SAMEA4835673, study PRJEB28245) | human gut metagenome | biome: gut microbiome; material: fecal sample | place: Denmark | collected 2008
TGGGGAAGAGCGTGTTTGGTACGCAGTACCAAGTAAACGCGACTTCTCCAAGAGATATTGTGGGGAAGAGCGTGTTTGGTACGCAGTACCAAGTAAACGCGACTTCTCCAAGATATAGATGAAATTTTTACAAGTGGGTGGCAGTTGGAAGCCAATGGAAAACAAAACCATTTCCTCCAACTGTTCACGGGGGACTGTCCCCTCAAACCCAACGATATGGATTATATATCAAAAAAGAGTTTTTGACAAGCGGTTGAAAAGATAATTTTTTTCATTTTGCGGATAAAAATCTTGGTTTGTTACGTTTATCAATTCTGACAGCAGATTGACCTATTGAAATTTTCGTTTCTTCGTGCTATAATATTTTTAGGAGGGAGATTATGACTTATTCAAAATCCAGACCGAAGATTCTGTCGTCCGGGATTATGGACGCATTGAGTTCGTTTGCATATTTTGTGCTTGCGATATTGTTTTTTATATTCGGAGCGGTGCTGCTAAACACTGACGTATCCGGCGGTGAGGACAACATGTCGGGCGCAATCCAAGAGATTGGCGGAGCGTTTGCCACAGGCATTTTGGGCGTTTTGTCGATTGTCGTGGGAATTATTTGCTTGATTGCCATGCTTATATCCCTTGTCGGGACGGTGATTACGCTACGATCCGTCAACAAAGACTTTTCGGCACTGAAAAACAGACTGAACATGCTTAAAGTCGCCGCAGGATTTAACTATGCGGCAATGGGTATTTTCTTTGTCGGTGCGATATACGATTTCACGCAGTGCGGAAACGATGCGACGCTCGTTGCGGGAGCATGCGTGTTGCTTGCGGTTTCGATTTTCAGAGGAGTAAGCGCGGTTTTCAAAACACTTGCAATCAAGGAGATAAGCGTTGAGCAAGTAGAGAATAACGAGCTATTTGACCAAGGCGCAAACACTAACGATATTGAAGAATAAATCAACGTCAAATTTTTTGCAAAAGACCTCCGAAACGGAGGTCTTTTGCATTTGTTTTTAACTTGTAACGAATAAGATTAGATTTTTTTGCGGTATCGCAAAAACTATTCGGTGACGTCGGAGGGAGTTAGGACGGAGTGAACCGCGCAAGTTCCGGCGTTCTTTGCGGTTTGATAATGCCATTCATTTTGGTCGAGTATTATTGAAAATCGACATAGAAAAAGGACGATTATCGTCCTTTTTCTACAAGCAGTTTATCAAATTTTCGGTAAAATTTACCAAAGGTTGTCGTTTCTCACGATTGCGCAACCCTTGCTTGCTCTTGCAACTGCTGCAATGCCGTTCTTTGCGCCGCTGATGTCCGCATAACCGTCGTTGGTGGTTGCGATGAGGCTGCCGTTGGTTGCGTACAAACGAAGACGATATTCGCCTTTTTTGTCGAGATAAATTTCCCATTTGGGGAATTTGAGGGTTTCGTAATTTTTGAGCGTTTGGTTTTCGACGGGGGCTTTTTCTGCGTTGTTGATGATGCTTTGCACGCCGATTTTAGCTGCGCCGAGAGTGGTGTAGGCTTGTGCGCCGATTGCCACGACTCTATAGTTGGAGGAGAAAAGCTTGAACACGAAGTTACCTTTGTCCGTCTTTTTGATGACGTATTTGCCGTGAACTTTGCCTTCGCCTTCAACGAGGACGGTTTCCTCATCCTTTTCGACGGTTTTCGTTGCTTTGGGAGCGTTATCTTCTTTGACAGGAGATTCTTTTACAGCCGTTTCTTTGACGGGAGTTTCCTTTTGAGCTTTTGCAGTCTTGGTTGCTTTCACGGGTTTTTCTTCTTGAACCGGTTTGGTTGTTTTGTCCGTTGCTTTTGCCACTTTCTTTTCCTCCGTAGGTGTTTTTGTATCTTCAACTTTTGTTGACTTTTTGGATGCGGTCTTTTTGGTGGCAACTTGTGCATCGTCGGACTGCTTTTGCGCTTTGGGCGCGGACTTTGAAGATTTGTTTACAGACTTGACTTCCGTTTTTTCTTCGGTGGTTGCGGTCTCTTTCTTGGGCTTTACGACTGTAGCGACAGCCCACAAATCCTCTGCTTTTTCCTGTTTCTTCTTTGTGGATACAACCTTTGTTTTTGCAGGTTTCTCGACTTCGAAATTTGTGTCGAACAACTCATCGTTGACGGATTTTCCGCTCTTGAGATTGAGGGAAGTCTTGTGCTCTTCGTCGTTTACGACGGGTGTCACTTCTTTCTTTTGAGCGGTTTTTCCGGGTTTTTTTGCCTTGGGAGCAGGTGTGATTTCTTCCTCGACGGGTTGGGTTTCTTTTACGCTCTCTTGCTCTTGCGTATCGAGGGCAACCTCTTCTTGCTCAACCGAAACGGGTTCAACGTCTTGTGCCTTTTCGGCTTGTTGCTCGGCTTCGTCAACTTCGTCGATTACGTTTTCTACGGGCGTTTCGTCCGCTTGTTCAAGCCCTGTATCTTCCGTTTGTGCGGCGGGTTCTTCTACGCTTTGTGCGTCATCGGTTTGTGCGTCTTCGGCTTGCTCAACGCTCCCTTGTGCGCTTTCTACGCTGTCCTCTACGACTTGCTCTTCTTGTTCGTCCTCGACGATTTCGGGAGCGACGTCGCTTTGTGCTTCGTTCAACTCGCTTTCGATATTTGTTTCTTTCTCATCGGATACGGAGGGGATTTCCTCGGATTGTTCTTGCGCAATCTCTTCCTTGTTTTCATCGTCTACTGGCGTTGTATCGTTGTTTTGATTGCTACCGACGATCTCGTCCGATTGAGGGGAAGTTTCTTGAAGGGCATTGTTTTCGTTTTTGATTTCTTCAACTTTGCCGTCGTCGGTGATATGTACCAAAGTGCCGACGGGGGCAGTGTCGTCGTCGTCAACGATTTCGCTTTCCAAAAATTCGATGTCATCAAAATTTACCATAAAAATAAATTCCTCCGCGCGGAAAACAGAAGAATTTTTGCATAAAAAACTCCTCTATAATCCAAGATATGAATATAATATCATATTTGTTTGTTTAAATCAATATTCCGACAAACTTTTTTTGTCAAAAATCGCGCTATTTTCAATTATAAATTGATAAACGCCACAAGATGTGGTATATTAGACGTAGTTCGTTGCGACGAAAACGTCGCATAAAAGGTTGTATGATTACGCTATGAACAACTTCAATCTCAATCCACAGCAACTTGCCGCCGTCAACGACACCGAAGGCGCGGTTTTGGTTATTGCGGGCGCGGGGAGCGGAAAAACTCGCGTGCTTACCGCAAGGGTTTGCCATCTCATCGAGACTGGCGTCGACCCTTATAACATTTTGGCAATCACTTTCACAAACAAAGCCGCCAACGAGATGAAAGAGCGTATCGAAAGATACATCGGCTCACAAAGCGTCTGGACGAGCACGTTCCACTCGATGTGCGCTCGCATGCTCAGATACGATGCGGACAGAATCGGATATTCCACCGATTTTACCATTTATACCGACCTTGAAAGCGAAAGAGTAGTCAAGCGCGTATTGCAAGATTATCCGCAAGCCGATCCCAAAAACAAAGGCGATTATTTGTGGCATATTTCACGTGCCAAAACGCTTGCTTTGTCGCCCGACGCCTATTACGACGCAATCAAAAACGACGACAACGACGCATACAATATATATCAGGTCTACGCACGTTATGAAGAGGAACTCAAAAAGTGCAACTGCATGGATTTTGACGATCTCCTCCTCAAAACCGTAAAACTTTTCTCGGAGTGTCCCGACGTTCTCGAAAAGTATCAAAGACGATTCCAATATATTTGCGTAGACGAGTTTCAAGACACCAACAAACTGCAATACGACATCGTAAAACTGCTCTCGAAAAAGAGCGGAAACTTGTTTGTAGTTGGAGACGAGGACCAATCCATTTACAGTTGGCGCGGCGCGGAAATCCGCAATATTTTGGATTTCCCGAAGGATTTTCCCGGCGCAAAGGTTTATAAGCTCGAACAGAATTATCGCAGCACGACGTCCATTCTGAAAGCCGCAAACAACGTCATAAAAAACAACTCCAACCGCAACGAAAAGAACCTTTGGAGCGAAATTAAGGACGACAACAGCATCGAGTATTACGAGGCGTACAACGATCGAGACGAAGCGACGCAGGTCGCGCGAACCATAAACACATTGCACAGAAACGGCGAAAAATACAGCGATATGGCGGTTTTGGTGCGTGCAAACTCGGTCACCAGACAATTTGAAGAAGAGTTCAATTTGCACGGAATACCGTACAAGGTTTTCGGAGGGTTCAGATTTTACGAACGCAAGGAAATCAAAGACGCTTTGGCATACGTTCGTCTTGCGATAAATCCCAGCGACAACGACAGCATTTTGCGTGTCGTCAACTATCCCAAGCGCGGCATCGGCAACACGGCGGTGCAAGAGTTGCAAGAGGTTGCAAAGGCGCACGATACGACGCTTTTCAGCGTGCTTGTAAATCCCGAATGGCTCACGCCGAACACCGCAAAAAAACTTGCTCCTTTCTCGCAAATCGCAACGGATTTGGTGCAATTTTCAAAACAAATGCAGGCGGTTGAGTTTATGCAATACGTCATTAGGCGCAGTGGACTCGAAAGCGCACTGTCGCAAAGCCAAGAGCCGGACGACGCAAACAGACTGGAAAATATCGAAGAACTCGTTTCCGCCGTGCAACAATTCGAACAAGACAACGACGGAGCAGGCATATCCGACTTTATGCAATCCGTCGCGCTCGTGTCAGACACCGACGAAATGAACAGTGAAGATTACGTCACGATTGCAACCATACACGCAGTGAAAGGTCTTGAATTCGACGACGTGTTTTTGGTTGCGCTCGAGGACGGGATTTTCCCGACTCAAAGAGCGATTACCGCAGGGGACGTGGAAGAAGAGCGCAGACTTATGTACGTTGCCATAACGCGCGCACGCAAAAAGTTGTTTGTGCTCAACGCTCGCCAACGCTATCGTTTCGGAAGAACGGAATACTTGCCAAAGAGCAGATTCGTAGGCGAAATGAGCGGATTTAAGTCGTCGATGAGATACACCAACTCATCATATTCACAACCGACTTTCGACACATCCGATCGCATAAAACTCGGTGTAAACAATCCTCAAACGTCGGCGTTCAAAAAGAATCTGTCGAACGGTTTTTCGAAATCGACTCTCGAAACGCCGAAAAAATCTTCGAATGTCGACTATTCTCAATTCAAAAAGGATACCGTAGTCGAACATACGAAGTTCGGAAGAGGCATTATAATTCAAACGAGCGGCGACGGCGAGGATAAGATTGCGGCAATTGCGTTTAAGGGCTTGGGCGTAAAAAGATTTTCGCTTGCCATCGCTGCGGCAAGTCTTAAAATCATCGGCAAAAACGACGAAGAATAGAACAATCAAGTGCGTTAGATGTTCGAAAAGCGCATTTGTAGAAAAATGTATATTGACACGAACGCCGATTTGATATAACTTGAAAATGAGGTTTGACCTTAATATATTGGGGCAAAATCGAGATATGGACAAACTTGCAAGAATGAAGGAACTCGTGTCCACTCTCAACGAGTGGGCAAGGCTGTATTACGAAGAGGACGCTCCCGTCGTTGCCGACGCGGAGTATGATCGTTTTTACGACGAATTGCGCACGCTCGAAGCAGAAGAAGGCTATTCTTTGCCCGACAGCCCCACGCACAGAGTGGGCGGCGCTCCGAAGGGTAAGTTTGAACAATCCAAGCATCTTTTGCGACTTTACAGCCTTGACAAGTGCCAGTCGAAAGAGGAGTTTTTCGAATGGTGCAATCGCATCGTGAAAACGGTGGGATATTTGCCTACGCTCACTTGCGAGTATAAATTCGACGGACTTACCCTCAATATTTTGTATGAAAACGGCAAAATCGTCAAAGCGTCCACAAGGGGCAACGGTGAAGTCGGCGAGGTCGTAACGGCGCAAGTCAACACCATAAAAAAACTGCCCAAAACCATTGAATATAAGGGAAAAATCGAAATTCAAGGCGAAGGCATCTTGCGACTTTCCGCACTCAACGCATACAATCAAATCGCATCCGAACCTCTTAAAAACGCAAGAAACGGCGCTGCCGGCGCAATCAGAAACCTCAATCCCGAAGTTACCGCTCAAAGAGGTCTTTCCTTTTTTGCCTACAACATCGGTTACAGTGACAAAACTTTCGAAACACAAACGCAAATGCGCGATTTTCTGAAAGAACAGGGCTTTGAAACTGAAGGCGATTTCGAAAGAGTAAACGACGCGCAAGCGGCAATGAAATATGCCGACAATACAGGCGAAAAGCGTGAAAAGCTCGACTATCTCATCGACGGCGTAGTTTTCAAAGTCAACGACGTAAGATTGAGAGAAGAGATCGGCTTCACCGAAAAATTTCCGAAATGGGCGGTTGCGTACAAGTTTAAGGCGGACGAGATGACAACCACGCTTTCGGGCGTGGAGTGGCAAGTGTCAAGAAGCGCAAAACTCAATCCGATTGCGATTTTAGACCCCGTGGACATCGGGGGAGTGACCGTGTCGAGAGCAACACTCAACAACTACGGAGATATTCTAAAAAAGAAAGTTAAAATCGGTGATAAAGTGTTCGTGCGTCGCTCTAACGACGTAATTCCCGAAATTATGGGCGTAGCAATCGAAAATCCCGACGCAAAAGCCATTGAAAAGCCGACGGAATGTCCCGTCTGCCACGCTCCCGTCAAAGAAGTCGGTGCGTTCTTGTACTGCACGGGGGATAACTGCGCTCCGCAAATCATATCGAAACTCGACCATTTCGCATCCAAAGACGCAATGGATATCGACGGATTCAGCGAAAAAACCGCCGAACTTTTGTACAACGAAACGCACGTCGAAAATGCGGTCGATTTGATGAATATCACCGCAATTGACTTGTTCGGTCTTGAAGGTTTTGGGGATAAAAAGATTGACAATTTGCTCGGCGCGATTGAAAAATCCAAGCATACCACGCTCGACAGATTTTTGTTCGCATTGGGCATCGAAGGCATAGGCAAAAAGACCGCAAAAGATTTGGTTAAGCGGTTTAGAACGCTTGAAAACCTCAAAAACGCATCGCTTGCTGAGCTTGGAGCGGTTGACGGCATAGGCGAAATCCTTGCAAACAACATTTTCACATATTTCCGTGATTCTAACAATGCGGATTTTGTTCAAAAACTTCTTGATTGCGGCATAGAATTCGAGGAAAAAGAAGAGAAACAAGGCGTGTTTTCGGGTATGAAAATAGTGCTGACAGGCTCGCTTCCAACCTATAAGCGCGGCGAGGCAACCAAACTCATCGAGGACAACGGCGGGGAAGTTGCTTCATCCGTTTCAAAATCCGTCAATCTAGTGCTAGCAGGGGACGATGCAGGCTCTAAACTCGAAAAAGCTCAAAAACTAGGCATCGAAATCATTGACGAGGAAGAATTTAAGCGGCGTCTTGGTATTTGAGCCTATGCGGTGTGCAACAAAATTTACAATTAATTTGCGATTTTCAATTTAAAAAGGCACTAGTGCCTTTTTATTTTTGTCACAAAGTTGGCACAAGTTGTTGCGATGACGTATCGTTTGTGATATAATATCTAAAAATTATTAGGCGGACGCACGCATATGCACAGTATGACAGGCTATGGCAAAGGTGTTTCCAAACGCGACGGAAAGACGATAACCATAGAGATTAAAACCGTAAATCACAGATTTTTGGATTGCAATATCAAGCTCCCTCGCAACTTTCTTTTTGTCGAGGACAGAGTGAAAAAAGCCGTTTCGTCGGCAATTTCGAGAGGACATGTAGATCTCTATCTCACTTACGAGCAAAGCTCGACCGACGAAGGTGCGTACACTGTCGATATGGAGCTTGCAAACAACTATCTTACGGCGGTACGACAACTTGAAAACGGCACGGGGCTTGCAAACGACGTCACTCTTTCAACGCTTTTGCGCGTCGGGGATATCGTGACAAGACAACAATCCGTCGAGGACGAGGATTTACTTGCGGAAATGACGCTCGAAGCGGCCAGCGAAGCACTTGTCAATCTCAAAGTTATGCGTGAAAAGGAAGGGCAATCTCAAAAAGCGGACATTGCAAGCAAACTCGGCACGATCGAGGCGTGTCTTGACCGCATAAAAGAGTTTGCGCCCAAAGTCGTCGAAGATTACAGAGCGTTGCTCAACGCAAGGATTGCCGAAGTTGTCGAGCCGTCGCTCGTTGACAAGCAACGTCTTGCAACCGAAGTTGCTCTTTATGCCGATCACTGCGCAATCGACGAAGAAATCACAAGGCTTTCAACTCACATCTCGAACATGCGTTCGCTGCTTGAAGCAACCGAGCCTGTGGGAAGAAAAATGGATTTCCTCGTGCAAGAGTTCAACAGAGAAACCAACACGATCGGATCGAAAGCAAACGATATGCGCATCACCAAAGAAGTGCTTGCCATAAAGAACGAAATTGAAAAAATGCGCGAACAAGCCGCCAACATCGAATGAGGAAATCTTGACTATGCAAATGGAAAACGGTATGCAAAATCGAGGATTGCTCATCGTCGTGTCGGGATTCAGCGGAGTGGGCAAAAGCACGGTTATATCAAAGATGTTTCAAAAGATGCCGAATTTGAGATTTTCGGTGTCCTGCACTTCGAGAAAACCAAGGAAAGGAGAGCAAGAGGGCGTTGACTACTACTTCGTCACAGAGGACGAGTTTGTGAAAAAAGCCGACAGCGACGAATTTGTGGAGTACACGCGCACTTTTACAAACTGCTACGGCACCTTGAAATGCGAAGTGGAAAACAAACGCAATCAAGGCTACGACGTGCTTTTGGACATCAACAGCGTGGGGGCGATGAACATCAAGAAGGTCTATCCCGATTGCGTGACGATTTTCATCAATCCACCCTCCCTCGAAGAGCTGAAAAAACGCCTTATCGGCAGAGGAAGCGAAACGCCCGATTCCCTCAAAAAACGTCTTGACGAAATCGAATTCGAAAGAAAAAGCATACCGTATTACGACTTTGTGGTGATAAACGACGTTGCGGAGGATTGCGCGGACAAAATCGTGAACTATCTCGAACAAAGAAGATCGCAAATCAAATAAGGGCGGATTCATCGCGGTAAGCGCGAAATCAAGCGAAAAGCACCAAGTAACAAGCGCAAATCACTCAAAAGCTTGAGGAAACAAGCGCAAAGAACATAAGAGAACAAGCGTAAAAAACATATGAAAAACGCCGAAAGGCGAAAACGATAAAATCGAATTTATATATCTTCGGAGGAAACAACTATGATGATCGATCCCCCAATCGACAAACTCATCAAACATGCAGAGTGCAGATACGCACTTACCGTCGCCGTTGCAAAACGCGCTCGCGAACTTGCTACGACCGAAAGCAACTACCTTGAAAAGAGCGGTTTGAAACCCATCTCGCTTGCTTGCAAGGAAATCTACGACGACAAAATCAAAATCGTTCACGACTAATCGAATTTTTGACGATTATCTCCGTTCTCGATTGAAAGCGAGGTTATTATGCTTTACGGAAAAAACGTGGTTTTGGGTGTAAGCGGCGGAATTGCCGTGTACAAAGCGTGCGAAATCGTATCGAGGCTCAAAAAACTCGGAGCGAACGTTGATGTTATTATGACCGACAACGCTCGTGAATTCGTCACGCCTTTGACGTTTCAGACGCTTGCAAAATCCGCAGTGGTAACAAACGCTTTCGAACCTGTCAAAGAGTTTGACATCAACCATATATCCCTTGCAAAAAAAGCGGATATTTTGGTTGTCGCGCCGGCAACCGCAAACGTCATTGCAAAATTTGCCGAGGGCATTGCCGACGATATGCTCACCACCACGTATCTTGCATCGAACGCGCAAAAACTTATTTGCCCCGCGATGAACTGCAATATGTACGAGGACGAAGCAACGCAAAAGAATATGCGCACTTTGCGCGAGCGAGGCGCAATGTTTTGCGACAGTGCGATTGGGCTTTTGGCTTGCGGCGACGTCGGAAAAGGACGTATGGCAGAGCCGATCGAAATCGTAGAGAAGATCGTCGATTGTCTCACTCCCGTGCAAGATTTTGCCGATAAACGCGTGCTTATCACGGCCGGCGGTACTGAAGAAAAGATCGACGGCGTAAGGGTGATTGCAAATCATTCCAGCGGAAAGATGGGCAAAGCTCTTGCGGAGGCGGTTGCACAGAGAGGCGGAAGCGTGGTGTACGTCTACGGCAACGTCAAAGTCGACGTTCCGAAATGCGTCGAAAAGGCGATTCACGTCACGTCAACGCAAGATATGCTCGATGCGTGCGTAAAGGAATTTGACGATTGCGACGTTGCGATTATGGCTGGGG
>ULRF01004630.1_pt1 | contig 10280 bp, 9 predicted proteins | sample 1955131 | NCBI WGS metagenome assembly ULRF01 (sample SAMEA4835673, study PRJEB28245) | human gut metagenome | biome: gut microbiome; material: fecal sample | place: Denmark | collected 2008
GTATACTATGTTACTACACTGCACACATTGGGCGCCCGCCTTAATGGCAGAACTTGTTCAAACACATATTTTTTAATATGATGAAAACCGTGTATTCAAATTTGCACGCAATGCGTGCAATCGTGTGCATTGCACACGATTGGGAGAACACGGTTCTCCCCTACATTATTTCGGTAACTATGGTTCATTTATACGGTTTATTTCTATCATAGTATTTGTATCTTTACTTGGCGGGCGTCCGATGAACGCCCCTACTGACACGCATATACTTTTATATATAATATGGTCGGGCAACACGGATTTTCATTTTGCAATCCATATACCCGACCATAATTTTCAACTTTCCATTTTCCATTTTCAATTGAACTGCGTTTACCAATACACAATTATTCTAATACAGAATTATATTAGAATCAAAACTTTTTCTTCAATTTGGCAAGCTTTTTTTCAGCATCTTTATATCCGCCTTTGACGGCTTTTTCATAGGCTTTTACTGCCTCTTCCCTATTGCCTGTTTTTGCATAATATTCACCCAATGCGAATGATGCTGACGCTATGCCGTTATCGGCGGCAATTTTATAGTACTCCATTGCAAGTTTTGGATTGCGGGTAACACCTCTGCCGTCCATAAGAATATCTGCAATTTTAGACGCTCCATTCGCACTGCCAAGGTCTGCGGCTTTTTTGTACCACATAGCCGCCTGTTCGGGATTTTTGACACCGTTCACGGAAAATTCAGCCATCCACAATACGGCAGGAAGATAATCGAAATCGGTTGCAAGGGTATTCATTATATTTTTAGCACGGGCAACGGTTTCAACGGTCGGATTTTTCAAAAACCGTCTTGCCTTCATGTATTCAAGCTCGCACATTTCTTTTCTGTTCTGAACGCTTGTACCGTGCAGAATCGTGTTTACATCGCTTTTAAATTCGCCGTCATTCGGTTTTTCAGGGGACTGATGTTTTTTCATTTTATCAAACAAGCTCATAACTCTCCTCCTTACCGTTTTCTGCTTACCATATATTTCACTTTAATATTACGAATACACAATTTTTATCATATCAAAACATTCAGAAAAACATATGATAGCATCAAGGCTGGCGGATGATATCCGCCCCTACAAGTTTGTCATTCTACATTAAGATTATAAATGAAAACTGCGAATTTATAAATCTGTTTGGGCATTATATTCAAAAAGCATATTGATTTTATCCTTAAATTCGATTATAATTTACTTGTAAACATAAAAACCACTTGTTTTTTAAGGAGATAACGATGAATATATTTGACAACATTGCCGCTAATCTTTCATTAAAGTATGAAAATTCGGAATTTTATAAAAACAAACTCATCAAACGATACAAGCCACTCATCACACCGGGTGTAAAGTCACAGGACGAGCTTATCATTTCTCTTGAAAAGCACTTTGACCTTGAACTAACCGACAAGGCTGTTATGAGCAAGACTTTTCTTGAACTCTGCGTTATGGGCAATATTGATTGTGATGAGCCTGATATGATTGATTTTGAGATTTACAGAGTTGTGAGGAATTCAAAGAGCGAGGCACTTTATGCCTGCGAAAAATACGACCTCGATGATGACGATATTTTTATAATTTTTGAGGAGCATAACAACTTCTTTATCAGTAACTCGCAGATTGTCGAGATGCTGCTTATCATCAAAGAGGGTGTTTCTGCCGAGGACTATGAAAATGAAACTCCCGAATTTCTCAACTACATCCGTGTCTGCCGCTACTTCTGCCAGACAAACTTTTTCAAGCTCAACAAGGCTGTTACATATGACGAGTTCGATATGATTGACATTCCCGAAGATGAAAGCGATTCTGACGATGCCGATTATTTTGACGAGTCTGGTGATGAAGCTGACGATTTCACAGATGCAATTGAGTTTTAATTTTTGAATTTTCACTTTTCGACTTAACAAAATAGCAAAAAAATTACGAGGAAGGTTTTGTACCTTCCTCGTTTTTGTTTACTGCAAATCACTTTCTGAAAGATGAATTCTATCAAAAGTAGCGTCTTTAAAATCGTCTGAAAATGCATTTATTACCAAGGTATGTAAGTTGTAGTAGTACTGAATACCATTTTCATTAAATACATATGTTGTTTCGTTGCTGTTCTTACATTTTCCAACCAACCTGTTAGAAACAACAGGATTTGCGTCAATCAATGGTGCAATCAAAATAGCCGCCAAAACACATAATATCACTACAGGTATCACTATTTTTATTGGAGCAGGTTTCTTTTTCGGATTAACCTGAACAAAATTCTGAGAATATTCAACATTTGTACTACTATCTGAATTAGCAGAATTATTTACAGTCACATTTTGAACATTACTGTCTGTTGTGTTTGTCACAGGTTCAGTTGAACTATTAACACTGTCACCTGGCTCTGCCGCAGAAACAAATTATTCAAGAAACGAGCTTATCAATGTAATTCTCAGTCACGGCGTTGAAAACATCATAATAGAATAATCTAACTGTTTGGGAAGGAGAAATCCTTCCCTTTTTTCATACTACGGACTGAACCGCAACAACTTTAAAGCAATGTTCCTCATTGTCTGCATAAATCTGCGCCGAGAAGAACTCGTCCATATTGCAGAAAAGTCCATACGATTCAATTCCTACATCTTCATCCCTGTCAAGGCGAGCAAGTACTTCGTTGATTTCATCGGTAAATGCAACGATTTCTCCCACATTTTCGGGAATCCACTGCACACCGTCAATTCCGATTATCATTTCCTCATCCCACTTTTTGCGGCACTTTTTAAATGCTTTTTCATCATCAACATAAATATATCTTTCGATTATATTCTTGATTTCCTCAGCCTCATCGTGATACTTTTCAAAATCAAATGCGATAACAAGAAACATTTCACTATTCCACAAATTTGAAATTGCGAAGTCCTTTTTCTCAACAATGTCGCCAAAATCAAAAACATTGTCCATACAGGTTTTATCGTCAATGTACTGGGATAACCACAAATCAATGCCGTCAAAATAAGCTATTTTTCCGTACTTGAAGTCCTTTTCGCCAGAATTTTCAAGGCAATCAAAAATGCTTGGAACTCTATCAGGAAAACACGCCACCGTGATAAATTCCTCATCGGAACAGTTGCCGATATTCACAAATTTTCCGCTGCAGGTGATGTCAATTGTGAATCCGCCGTGATTACCGAGCTTCTGGATTATCTCGCCCGCACTTTCGTCTTCGGTTTCAAAAAGCGTTTCATCGCCCTCAATATCAATATGCAAATCAAAGTCAGCATTTTCACATCTCTTCGACATCGTTGCATAGGAAAGCAGCGCCAAAAGGTATGCACGGATACCCTTGATTGCTTCGGGATTTTGCGGTGCGTTTTCAAACACAAGCTTTTCGTGGATCTTTCTTTTACAATTCATTAACATAATAATTTCCGCCTTTCATTAACTTAGTAACAATTACTGTTATTGCCCTTTTAATTAGGTTTTTCCTTTCCTTTTCTTTAATAATATTATACCATAAACCACTGTCCCATTATCTACCCTCTGCTCTAAAAAACGGCTTATTTATGCGGTTTTTTTGCGAAAATTCTTCATTTATTAAAAACAGAGCATCTTGACAAATGTGTGAATTTTTTGTATAATCAAAGAGTTTGTTTTTATAGGAGAGAATTCGTTTATGGAAAGAGAAAATTTTAAATCCCGACTTGGGTTTATCCTTGTAAGTGCGGGTTGCGCTATCGGAATCGGCAATGTGTGGCGATTTCCGTATGTTGCAGGACAGAACGGCGGCGGACTATTTGTACTTTTGTACCTAATCTTCCTCGTTCTTATGGGAGTTCCTGTTTTGACAATGGAACTTGCAGTCGGAAGAGCGAGCAGAAAAAGTGCTGTTCTCGGCTACAAAAAACTTGAAAAGCCAAAGAGCAAGTGGCACATTCACGGCTGGTTCTGTATGCTCGGATGCTACCTTTTGATGATGTACTACACCACGGTTTCGGGTTGGATGACGAGCTACTTCTACAAATTTGCGACGGGTTCATTTGAAAGCGGAATGACCTCGGAGCAAGTTGGCGGAGTATTCAACGAATTGCAGTCAAATCCGCTTGAAATGGTAATTTGGATGGCGATTATCACCGTCCTCGGATTCCTTGTTTGCAGCAGAGGTATTCAAAAGGGCATTGAAAAAGTCAGCAAAGTTATGATGATTGCGTTGCTCATACTCATTCTTGTACTCGCAGGCAACAGCTTATTCCTTTCGGGTGCAGGCGAGGGACTCAGTTTCTACCTTATTCCCGATTTGGACAAGGTGAATGAAATCGGACTTGGCAATGTTATTTCATCCGCTATGAATCAGGCATTCTTCACACTCAGCCTTGGCATTGCGGCAATGGAAATTTTCGGCAGTTATATGTCAAAAGACCACACTCTGCCGAGTGAGTCAATCAAAATTTGCGCACTTGACACATTTGTTGCGATTATGGCAGGTCTTATCATCTTCCCCGCTTGTTTTTCATACGGTGTTCAGCCCGACCAAGGCCCTGCTCTGATTTTCGTAACACTTCCGAATGTGTTCGTAAATATGGCCGGCGGAAGAATTTGGGGTACTCTGTTCTTCCTGTTTATGACTTTTGCGTGCTTCTCAACAATCATTGCCGTGTTTGAAAACATCATTTCGTTCTGGATTGATATGTTCGGCATCAGCAGAAAGAAGTCTGTTCTTATCAACACAATCATCATTCTTATCGCAAGTTTGCCGTGTGTGTTCGGTTTCAACATTTGGAGCGGTTTCCAAATTTTCGGTCAGAATGTTCTCGGTATGGAAGATTTTCTCGTAAGCAATATCCTTCTTCCTGTAGGTTCGCTTGTGTATCTCCTCTTCTGCGTTACAAAATTCGGTTGGGGATTTGACAACTACCTTGATGAGTGTAACACCGGTAAAGGCATTAAATTTTCAAAGGCTTTAAAGCCGTATTTCAAGTATGTACTCCCTGTTCTTGTACTGATTTTGATTGTTCAGGGATTCATAAAATAAGTTAATATATTTCTTTAAAAGCAAAATCCCGACAGTATGTTTTTGATACTGTCGGGATTTTTTATGTCCGCATTTATTAAATTTACTTTTTACGATTAAACTTTTTCACCTTTTCGGAAAGCTCGACAAGCTCTTCTTTTGAAAGTTCGGGAAGGCGCTCAAGATCATCAAGAAACTTTGCACTGCTTTCGTCAGCACGAAGTTTTGTGCTTTCGACATAGTAGCTTGTGATTACGCCCGGAACTACTGCAATGATAAGAATTGAACATATCGAAAGAAAGATTGAAAGCACCCTGCCGACAAGCGTTGTTGCAAGCACATCTCCGAGTCCTATTGTTGTGGCAACGCTGAAACAGTACCATATGCTGTCAAAAAGCCGAGTTATGTTCGGCTCGAAAATCCATATTGCAACACTCACCGCAAAAAATACGATAACATAACTGCACAAAAGCTTAATTGCACCCGTCCGTTTGAGGACAATTTTCAACAGTCTTGTCTTTTTCAAAGCACCACCCCATTTGTATAAATTATAGCAATTAAAATTACCTCCGTCAAGGCAACAGTTATGCACCTTTAAAGCAGAATTTTTGAAAGTAAATTCGCAGTATGTATTCCATAGTAAGGCACATAAATTTCATATCATAAGACAAAGCACCTACCGATTTTGGCAGGTGCTTTTTTCGTCCCCGCTTGGGGATGGGTTGGTTCATGATTCTTATGTTAGTGGTGTAAAAGACGGGGTATTTTCGTCCCCGCTTGGGGATGGGTTGGTTCACGCGAAATATTGTTCACAAAACTCAAGTCCGATAATTTTCGTCCCCGAGTGGGGATGGGTTGGTTCCTGTTGCGCAGTACATCTTCGATTCACCAATCGGTTTTCGTCCCCGCTTGGGGATGGGTTGGTTCTGCTGGAAAAGAAGGGTTACATTAAAGTAGCAAAGTATTTTCGTCCCCGCTTGGGGATGGGTTGGTTCCCTGAAGACATCAAATCAAAGATGCAGTATTTTCGTCCCCGCTTGGGGATGGGTTGGTTCTGGGTAAACCCTCAAATGTCAAGTATGCTCGAAGTTTTCGTCCCCGCTTGGGGATGGGTTGGTTCTTGCCAAAAAGTAACAATATGGTCAATTGAAGAAAGTTTTCGTCCCCGAGTGGGGATGGGTTGGTTTGTGATGAGTGACGAAGAGATACAGCTCCGTGACGATTTTCGTCCCCGTCTGGGGATGGGTTGGTTCTATGAAAGAATTTGAAATCAGAACTGGTCTCATTTTTTCGTCCCCGAGTGGGGATGGGTTGGTTCACGCTGATTTTTACATAATTGATCCGAGAGGACTTAATTTTCGTCCCCGAGTGGGGATGGGTTGGTTCGTTGCTGTTCCTACATCTATGACATCTATGACTAATTTTCGTCTCCGCTTGGGGTTGGGTTGGTTCTCACAGGAACACCTATAAAAGTATTGGGAGCGAAATTTTCGTCCCCGAGTGGGGATGGGTTGGTTCCAAAAAATAATTTTCAAAGGAGCAAAAAGCAATGATTTTCGTCCCCGTCTGGGGATGGGTTGGTTCGTTGATGACAACTACAAAAAGAACGGTAACAAATCATTTTCGTCCCCGCTTGGGGATGGGTTGGTTCCTTATTTATTGCTTTCGCACTAATTGTACACAAATTTTTAAATAAAAGCAAGAGATTTTGAAAAGTGGTGACGCTAAAATAAGCCATTTTGATATTTTTACAATTTTTCTTAAAATTATTTTGTAAATAATGTTGAAATATGTGAAAATAAGTGATATGATTATACTAAATTGTACAAAGGATGTTTTATTGTTATGCTGACAAAATTAAGAATGTATATAACAAGTGATGATTTTGAAATTACACGGCATATTTCTTCTGTTTTACACGGAGTTATTATGTCGGCTATTGATACAGATTACGCAAACATTCTTCATAACAGCAACCTCAATCCGTTCAGCACAAGTCTTGTTAAAAATGGCGATGAATGGTGTTGGACAGTTGCAACTGTCGGTCAAGAGGCATACGATAAAATATTCAAGGTTCTTGCTGACAAGAGCTTTTCGTCATTTGTACTAACGAGCAAGGAAAACGCTGTTGTAAACATTGTCAAAAAGGAAACATTTGAAATTCCTGTTGAAAATCTTTTGAAAGCAACTTTTAATGACGAGCCGTCATCTGTTTTGAAAATCTCATTTGACACACCTGCTGCTTTTAAAAGCAGAAATGACTATGTTATTGTTCCCGACCTGCACCTTGTTTTTCAAAGTCTTATGAAGAAAGCAACCGCCGCAACAAGTGATGATTCCTTTTTTGACGAGGAAACACTTGACGCACTTGTGCAAAACAGCAAAATTATTTCGTATAATCTTCGCACCGTAAAATTTAGCCTTGAGGGCAGAAGAATTACGGGATTTACAGGTTACATATCAATCTATATAAAGGGACCTTCACTCTTAAAGAATTTTGCTAAAACCCTGTTCAGATTTGGCGAATACCTTGGTGTGGGAATTAAAGCCTCAATCGGAATGGGAGCGTTGAGCATTAAGGAGGATGAAAAATGAATGACAGACAAATAAAAATTGTTTGTTCTGCACTTTTGCATGATATTGGAAAGATTGTTTATCGTTCCGGTGTTAAAATAAATCACAGTGACGGCGGATATGAGTTTCTTAAAAATGAAATCGGTCTGAATGACAGGGATATTCTTGACGCAGTAAGATACCATCACGCAGTTCCGCTTTCAAAGGCAACTCTTGATGATGATTCGGTTGCCTATATTACATACATTGCCGATAACATTGCCTCAGCAAGTGACCGCAGAGAAGATGAAAACGGCGAGCCGGGATTTGCAATAAACACACCTCTTGAAAGTGTATTTAACCTTCTTAACAACAACAATCAAAAGCTGTATTACAAGCCGGCTATGCTTGATGATTCCGGTGATTTTATAAATTGTCCCAGCGAGCAAAAAGAGGAGTTTACCTCAGGGTATTATTCGGCAGTAAAGGAAAAGTTTAGAAATCTGCTTACAACAATTGATTTTTCAAAGCCTGTTGAGCAATATGTAAATTCACTGCTTGAACTCTTTGAAGGTCTTTGCACATATATTCCCTCCTCTACTTCTACAAAAGAGGTTGCCGATATTTCATTATTTGACCATTCAAAACTTACCGCTGCATTTGCGGGATGTATATACACATATCTGAAAGCTAACGGTATTTCCGACTATAAAACCGAGCTTTTTAAAAATTCCGAAAAATTTTATGACAAAAAAGCTTTTATGCTCTATTCCCTTGATATTTCGGGAATTCAAAAATTCATTTACACAATCAATATTCAGGGTGCTCTCAAAACTTTGCGAGCAAGGTCTTTTTACCTTGAGGTTTTTATGGAGCATATTCTTGATGAGCTTCTTGACAAACTTGAGCTTTCAAGAGCAAACATAATATATACAGGCGGTGGACATTGCTACCTTATTCTTGCTAACACTGATGAAACAAAGCAAACACTCGATGAATTTGAAAAAGCTGTCAACGGATGGCTTATTGATAACTTTGCAACAGGTCTTTATGTTGCAGGTGGATATGCCGAATGCAGTTCAAATGACATTCAGAACAAACCTGACGGAAGTTATGCAGAACTTTTTGCTGAGATAAGCAAAAATATAAGTCACAAAAAGCTGCACAGATACAGTGCAAGTGATATTCTTAAACTAAACAGTTCATTTTCCGGTGACGGAAAAAGAGAATGTAAGTGCTGCAAGTCGCCCTCATTCCTCGTGAAATCAATTTCTGATAACGGACAGGAAGAATACAGGTGTGAATTTTGCAACAGCCTTATTAAATTATCAGACGATATACTTAATAAAGAATTTTTTGCTGTTCTGAAAACAACTCAAAAAGCGGGAATTAAGCTTCCTTTTGGTTGCAGGCTTGTTGCCGATGACGCAAATTCTCTTAAACAAAAGATGAAGGACAGCTGTGAATATGTAAGAAGTTATTGCAAAGGAAAATTGAATATCGGACAGGATATTTCAACTCATCTATGGGTTGGTGATTATCATGCAAAGAATAATCAGACAGATGAGCTTGCCAAAAGTTCAACCGGCATTAGCAGAATTGCCGTTTTGCGTGCTGATGTTGATAATCTGGGACATGCTTTTGTGAGTGGATTTGACCGTGATGATTGCGGAAGAAAATATGTTACACTCTCACGAACAGCATCACTTTCAAGACAACTTTCTCTCTTCTTTAAGCATCACATAAACTCAATTCTTAAAAACGGAACATATGGTAACATTTCAAAATCAGGCAAAAGAAATATTTCTATTGTATATTCAGGCGGTGACGATGTATTTGTTGTCGGAGCATGGGACGATGTAATAAGCTTTGCCGTTGACCTTACCGATAAGTTTCGTGAATTTACCGAGGGAACATTAACAATATCGGCCGGCATAGGAATTTATGACTTCTCCTTCCCTATTAGCATTTGTGCGCAGGAAGTTGACAAACTTGAAAGTATGTCAAAAAGTTATTCAAAGCATAATAACGACAATCCCGAAAAGAATGCCGTTACTCTGTTTGACACAAAAGATGTTTTTAAATCAGAGTTGCTTTCAGGAATTGAGTTGAAACAAACATACAACTGGATTGATTTTAAAAACAAGGTCATTGCAGAAAAGCTTGACACATTAAAGGAATTTTTTGGATTCAAAGTTGAAAAAGATGATTCCGACAATGATTACGGTGCAAGTTTTCTGTACAAATTGATGTTTCTTCTTCGTAATTCAGACGCAGACAAAATCAACTACGCAAGGTATGTTTATCTGCTTTCACGAATGGAACCGAGTAAAAACAGTACGGCCGAAGCGGTTTCAAAGTACAGAAAATTCTCTGAAAAAATGTACGAATGGATTAAAAATCCCGAGGACAAGAAACAGCTTTTGACAGCTATATATATTTATGCTTATCTTGTACGAAAGAGAGGTAACTGATATGGGATATAACAATTATAACAATTATAGCAACAATAATTACAATAACCATAATAACCGCAATAACAATTTCAATAGAAAGTCAAGTTATCAAAAAGCTGAGCCCCTACCCTATACGAAACTCAGCAACAAGAATTATGTTGATCTCGCCGAAAAGGTTATTAAACATATAAAAGATACAGAAAAGCCGGCAAACATTATCACAACAACAAAACTCAGAAGTATTCTTTCATT
>ULRF01014646.1_pt1 | contig 10247 bp, 13 predicted proteins | sample 1955131 | NCBI WGS metagenome assembly ULRF01 (sample SAMEA4835673, study PRJEB28245) | human gut metagenome | biome: gut microbiome; material: fecal sample | place: Denmark | collected 2008
CTGCTCTACGGCGGCGGCCTGCACATGCTCGGCGTACAGTTGCTCGGCGCCGTGGTATATGCCGCGTGGGCCATACTCTGCGGCCTGATCCTCTTCTACGTGCTGCGCCGCACCATCGGCCTGCGCGTCGACCGCCGCGTCGAGGAGGACGGACTCGACTACTACGAGCACGGCGAGACATCGTACAACATCTGACCCCCAAACTCAAAATATATTTATGCGAAAAGGGACCTTCCCACAACGGGAAGGCCCCTTTTTCGTGTGTGCAATTTAGTGAAAGATTATCGAACCTTTATAGAGGACTTTCAGCGAATTATCCTATTTATAGACTATTTGAACGCATCGAAGATTTAAGCCACCTTTACAATGAAGATAAAGAAATTTAATTGAGGCTGAGCCACCCTGCCTTCATATTGTTTATCAATACCTTTCTATGTAAGCCCCCTTTTATAAAAGATAATAGAGGTAGGCACAATATGCCCCACACGGTTTGCTGAATATCGCGCATAACTGCTTGACAAAAATTTTTTATACTACTCTTGACATTTTTACTGTTCTTCCTACTATTTATATAAAATAACAAATAGCTATGGAAAACAAAAAACGTCAATTCAGAGAGTTATCAGACGACACTAAACAAAAAATAAGCAATGCGACCAAAGGGCGTCCAAAGTCGCAGAGCCATCGTCAACACATAAGTCAGGCTATGACTGACTATTGGAGAACCATCCCACACCGTCCGAAACCATCAGATAAGCCATCCCCCACAGAATCAGGGCAGGTTATATAATTGTAAAGGTCGAACAGCCCCTGCTAACTATTAACAAAGTGGGGAAATGTAGTTTTTATAGTTCGAAGCAACTACTAAAAACTATCAAATAAGAAAACAACCATAAATTCTTAATGATAAAATGTGATACTATTAAAATAAAATCCAATTATAAATATCTATTAAATAAGCATATAAACTTTAATACATTATATGATTACAACAAAAATAAAATCAATGGAGAATATTACTCAAGCAATGGAAATAGTAATATTCCTTTTAATTTTTACGTAGCAACCAACTACTCTAAACAGACACTAACTATTGAATTTTCAAGTAAAATATTATTTGATGATTATCCCAAATTGATAACAGCAGAGACCCTTCCCCAATGTTTATACAACCTAAATGACATGGGGATATGCACAATTGATATAGATGGTGTTCTCAAAACAGGTTGTATCACTCAGGCGGATATAACAAAAGATGTTTCTTTGGAACTGACTGACGACATTCTGACTGCCTTAAACAACAATGTGGGTAATTATCGTAGATTCAAATGGCAACATTACGACAACAAAGGTATCACGTTTACAAAAGACATTATCGGAAGAGGCAAAGAGGAGATAAAGTTTTACAACAAGCGTAAAGAACTATCCGCCACGGCACAAAACAGACGATTCCTTGATTCATTGGCAAACAGGAAACAGGTTGAAGACTATTTTTCAGATAAGACACGTATTGAAATCAGCCTGAGCACTCAGCCACAAATACGCAACAGCCTGCAAATAAACGACACCTATATTCCAATGTTTTTTGCATCTGACGCAAACCCAATCCTCGCTCAGTTTGATAGAATATTTAACAGCTCTACAATAGACTCTTCCATTGATATGGACAATTATGATACATGGGCTATGTCCAAGATTTTGGAGCTGTACAACGGGAACCTGCAATTGATAGAACAGGATGTAAGAAGACTTTACAAGTTTCGGTCAGGAGTCAATTCCCGTATGGCAAAGTTTGAGCAACTGAAACAGATACAGCAAACGCCACATCGCAACATCATCCAAGAAGTACGTAACCTTTTGTGTTAATTTAAAAATGTATCAAAATAATCTTTTCAGATGGTTACAGAGCCGTTCGGTTTTGTTGCAATGTAATCTAAAAGATTATTTTTGTTTGGGGATAGTTATCAAATACCCCTTCCTAATAATGCAGAATTTGTTTTGGTATGGCTTTTCTGCTGAAAGCCCATAGTTACGCAGGCTGCCATAACTGATTCCAATATCTTCTTTCCCGAACTTTTCGTAGATAGCAGCCAAACTGCCGAAGTAATGATGGCTGTTATCACACAGCAGTTCAACATGAACGACCGTTCGCTCTACTTTCTCCTTTTCCATATTATGCTATTTTAAGCAAAACTATAAAAATATGACAAATATTCAAAATAAATCACATCTATATTTGCATATATGAAATATATGTCATATATTTGTATTGTTAAAATGATACAGATATGGCACAGATACGAAAATATGAAATAGGATGCAGCGGTTCGGGATGGGGCATTTGGGCAACGTCAAATGGCAAGAAAATTAAAAATTGTACATCTCGCTACGACGCTGTAAAGTCACTTTATGAACTAATGGGATGGTATTTCAATCCTGCCAAATTCCGCTAAACGACAAACAATAGTGTAATAAAAAATCTTACAAGTATGACTCAGGCGATTTTACTCAACCACAACACAGCAGTTCGTGCAAAGGTCATTGCAGTTCGTACCTCTTCAAGAATGGTGGATGGTATTTCAAAAGCTCTTTTGATAGAGCAACTCAAGCGGAAACTGCGCAGCGGACAGATTGTGAAGTTTGCTTATCTCAAAAGCAATGGCGACATCCGTGTAGCTTATGGAACAACCAACGTGGACTTTGTGAAGGACAAGATTCGCGGATGGGGCGAGAGTCGCGAGAACTATGCTACAACCGCCTATTATGATTTGGAGAAGGGCGGATGGAGAAGTTTCCGATGGGAGAATCTGATAGCGGTATATTAGCCGTTATCTTGCTTTTTTTGCAATACCCCACACAGAGTGCTGTTCAAGTGAAAATAATTTTCTATCTTTGTGGCGCAGAGTGCAGAAATGCATGAAGCGGACATATTGATGAAAGTGTTTTCGCACTTATCCTAAGTAGGAAATGTGGTAGTTTCAAGACTGAAGGATAGACGGACAGCACTCATTCCTTGTATAGTTATTGAGGTAGGCATATTCTATGCGCATACCCTATACTATTCAGGTGTGGGGTATTGCATCGTTTATTTCAGTCAAGGTCTTACCACAACCTCCTACTTGATAAACGAAACGGCTCCACACTTTCTTTTTTGAAATCTTCTTCGGAGTCGGGAAGAACCCAAATTTTCCAAAAGTTATGAAAAAACTTTTACTGACCCTCGTGATTGCCACAATGGCAGCAGGAAGTGCAATTGCGCAAACGGAAGAGACGAGTGCCCCTAAACAAATTTTTGGTATCCGTGCGGGGATTAACATCTCCAAACTTACCGAAGCTTTTAATTTGAATGACGACCTTTTCAACAAGTTCGGTGCAGGGTTTCAGATTGGAGGATCTTACGAAATTGCCATTTCAAAGACTCGTAAATGGTATTTCCAAACAGGTTTGAACTTTGCCTATAAAGCTACGAAAAGAACAGTCGATCACTCTAATATGTATGCAGGCGCAGGTGACTACAGTTTAAAAGATGAAAGATACAAATCGATATATTTGGAGATTCCTGCTATGTTCACTCGGAAAATTCGCATTAATGATGATTTTCAACTTCAACCTGCCATCGGCGCGTCTTACGAACTTGGCTTGATGGGTAAGTTAAAACGCGAAACCCAAAGATATAACAACAACATACTTGAAGAGACAACCGTAAAAAAAGTAAAAGTATTCGATGATGGGAATTGGACACGCAGCGTCATCAATGCTAAATTTGCCATAAATGTGGCATACAAAAACTACATCTTTGGTCCAAATATTATGTATGCTCTCAATGGAGACTTATGGAACATAGGTATTGGGGTTGGTTATAATTTCTAAAGCAAAACATAAGACAACCGTTATCTAATATATCATCTCAACAATTAATAGAACAATATATGTGTTGAAAAATTAGATAATATTTGTATATTTGTTAATAGGAAACTAAATACAAACTATTATGAAACAATTTTTTATGTTTGCAGCACTGTGTGCCGTGATGTTTCTCGGCAGCTGCAGTGACAAAGATGATGAAGCTAAAGGCAACTTGCTTGGAACTTGGTTGTCCACCGAGTCTTATGAATATATAAATGGCTCATGGGTGAAAGACGAGTTGTATTCTGAGCCCGAATGCCCTGCAGGCGAATATTACACCTTAACCTTTATCGACGACTCGCACGTGCGGGTTATTGAAGAGGATTACGACTATGGCACTACATTCTACTCATTTAAAAATAACATTCTAAGTATTGATGTATTTCTGACTGATTGGGAGGTCGAAGAACTGACCTCTGATCGAATGGTTGTTCTGAAGAAGGTCATGGGGGACGAGTCAGGTATGCTCGATGAGCGAGTTGTTTTCCGCAAGGAATAGAGCCCCACTGCATCAGTTGCATAATATTCGCATGTTTTGAAAAGCATCGCTTCGGCGGTGCTTTTTTTGTTCCACGTTGTCCATATGCCATAATTTCGCCCTGTTTATATTGCATATATTATATATTTGTAATATATTTGTACTGCATGAGATACAAAATACAACTATGAAAAGAGTGGTAATATACGCACGAGTATCAACGACGGGGCAAGATTATCAACGGCAGTTATCAGAGTTGAGAGGATATGCTTCAAGGATGAATTATGAAGTGATCCATGTATTCGCAGAAAAGATAAGCGGAGCGAAAAAGGTTGCCGAAAGGGAAGCACTGACCGACTTGTTGAAATATGTAGAAGAGAATGAGGTTGACAAAGTGCTGATATATGAGTGCAGCCGTTTATCTCGTCGAGCTGTCGATTTCTTGCAGGTTATAGAGTATCTGACTGAACATGGGATTAGCGTATACATTCATCAGAATGGTTTAGAGACCCTTTTGTCAGATGGCAGTCCCAATCCTATTGCACAACTCGTGCTTGGCATTCTTGCTCAGTTCAACAGCATGGAACGGGGGCTAATTCGTAGCCGTATGCAGAGTGGCTACAACCATTTTAGACAACAAGGTGGTAAGGTGGGACGGAAAGTTGGCTATCGTAAAAGTGAGGATGAATTACGCGAGCAATACGGTAAGGAAATTCAGTTGTTAAGGAAGGGGCTATCCTTGCGCAATATCGCAGCTATTACGGGTACAAGCACAGGCACCCTCCAAAAAATCAAGAAAATTATTTAAAACATTAAGCATTTGGTTTGGTTTTTAAAAATAAAATCTGTATTTCTACACCAACAAGCAATCATATTATAAATCAAGATTAAATAATGAGGTAAAAAAATATTTGATAGTCTACGTCTGCATACATAGGTGGTCCAAGTTTCCCACGGCGAAAATAAATGTCCTGCAAACATACGCAGGAGCCGAAAGCGAATAAGAAGTAATCTATTGTTGAATGATTAAATTCCAAGATTATGAAAAAGAGTTTAATGAGTTAGGAATAACAAATAAAGATGACGGTGACGCTATTCTGCAATATATGCAGTTGTTGGCTTTGTTCGGCATCGAATATATGAATAAGCGAGTAAAAATAGTTGAATATGAATAATAAAAACTGTATAATATGGACAAGGGTATCTACTAAGTATCAGGAAGAGAATGGTGGTAGCTTGGACTATCAGAAAGCCATATGCGAAAGATATGCGGTTGAGAAGGGTTTTACAATAAAAGGGTATTTCGGCGGGACACATGAATCAGCGAAAACACCGGGCGTGCTTGTAAGCGCAATGCTGAACGCTGTTAAGAAAGACAAATCAATTACCCACATTCTCGTGTCTGAATTTGACCGATTCTCGCGCGACGCAGGGCAATCCATTACCATTATCAGCAATTTGACACAAGCGAATGTTATCATAGTTGCGGCAAAGACAGGCATGGATACCTCAACCAAAGAGGGACGGTTGATGGCAAATTTCAGCTTGTGCACAGCACAATGGGACAACGAAACGCGCACGGACAAGTTCGTAGCAGGTAGGAAACATTGTATTGAAAATGGAGTTTGGTGCAGCAAAGTGCCCTTGGGATACACCAAAACGGGCAAGAGTCTCAACTCCCAATACAGAATCAATGAAACAGGACGGTTGATTCAGAAAGCCTTTCAATGGAAATTGAGGGGTGAACGTAATATAGACATTCAACGACGATTGGCAGCATACGGGTTAAGCGTTGATAAAAGGAAACTGCATAAGATTCTAACCAACCCGTTTTATGCGGGTAAAATCAGGCATAAGATGGTCAAGGAGTTGGTGGACGGCGTCCAGGAGCCATTGGTCTCGTATCCTCAATTTTTACAGGTACAAGACATTTTATCAAATCGCACAGGAGTCTATGTACACCAAAAGGAGACTCCGCGATTCCCATTGAAACGCCACGTTATGTGCGCGAAAGACCATACGCCATTGACAGCTTACACAGTCAAGGCAAAGAATATCGACTATTACAAGTGCAACAAGCAGGGGTGTTGTACCAACGTTTCAGCAAGGAAACTGCATCAGCGGTACGAAGCACTGTTGGCGCGCTATGACATTTCCCAACCTGCCATGTTAATCTTCAAGGATGTGGTAAGGCGCATGATAGAAGAGAGCCACGAAGAACAGATTCAACAAAACACGTTGTTGAAAAAGCGCCTGACTGAATGTGAAAACAAAATGAAGCAATGCAAAGTGAGGTTTGGAATGGGTGAGATAGATGAGGAGGTCTATGAAGTAGCCATTGAAAATTTGCAGGAGAAGAAGGATACGATTCTCGTGGAATTGCAAAAGGTAAAGGGAAATTTATCGAACCTTGCAAGACAGGTGGATGACGTGGTAGCAATATGCTGTAAATTAGGCGATTTGTGGCGTAATTCTGATGCAGATTTGTGCCAAAAAATCCAAAATCTGCTCTTTCCCAAGGGTATTTTGTGGGATAAGGAAACGGATGATTATCGAACCATGGAAGAAAATAAAGCACTCGCTTTACTGCGTTATATATCAGACAAATACCAAAATAAAAAAGAGGACGAATCCGAAAATTCGTCCTCAACAGTCGCCTTGTGCGGATAAAGGGACTCGAACCCCCACGCCTTTCGGCATCAGATCCTAAGTCTGACGTGGCTACCAATTACACCATATCCGCATGCCGTCACACCGCCGCCGCCAAAACCCGCATCACGCCCCGCAAGGCACAAATCATCCGTCTGCGGCAACCATGTGACAAATCAGCGCAAAGTTAATAAAAATAACACTTCCACACGAAGCGTACGGATAAAAAATTGGGTATTTGCCTTTTTTTTAGTTACTTTTGTAACCAATTAAACCGATTGACACAATGCCGGCAACCGTAACACTGACACTCACACCCAAACAAGCCGCCGACTTCGAGCTATGCACCACACTCGCCGCGCGGCAGATGGGAATACGTCGCAGCGACGTGGCGCTGGCGCGTGTCGTCAAGCGTTCGATCGACGCACGACGCCGTCCCGTCAAGGTCAACATCTCGATTGAGATATTCGCCGACAACGAGCCGCAGCCCGCACCCCTGCACTTCGAATATCCCGACGTGAGCCACGCAACCGAAGTCATCGTCGTCGGGTCGGGGCCCGCGGGGCTCTTCGCCGCGCTGCACCTCATAGAGTGCGGGCTCAAGCCCATAATCCTCGAACGCGGCAAGCGCGTGCTGCCCCGCAAGCAGGACATAGCCCTCATAAACCGCAACCTCGACATAGATCCCGACTCGAACTACGCCTTCGGCGAGGGCGGCGCGGGCACATTCTCCGACGGCAAGCTCTTCACGCGCAGCAAGAAACGCGGCGACTACAACAAGGCCCTGCAGACGCTCGTCTTCCACGGCGCCACGCCCGAGATACTCTACGACGCACACCCCCACATCGGCACCGACCGTCTGCCCCGCATCATAAGCAACATCTGCCGTACGATCGTCACGGCGGGCGGCGAGATACACTTCGGGGCCAAGGTCACGGGATTCAAGATCGAGGGCGGCCGCATACGCGGCGTATGGGTCGGCGACACCCTTATAGAGGGTGCGGCCGTGGTGCTCGCAACGGGACACTCGGCAAAGGACGTATACTACACGCTCCACCGCGACGGCGTACGCCTCGAGGCCAAGCCCTTCGCCATGGGCGTGCGCATAGAGCACCCGCAGCAGCTCATAGACTCCATACAGTACCACTCGCCACACCGTGACGAATACCTGCCCGCAGCGTCATACTCGCTCGTCGAGCAGATCGACGGCCGCGGAGTATATTCGTTCTGCATGTGTCCGGGCGGCTTCATCGTCCCCGCCATGACCGACGCCGCGCAGTCGGTCGTAAACGGCATGTCGCCCAGCGGCCGGAACTCCCGATGGGCAAATTCGGGTCTCGTCACCGAGATCCGCCCCGACGACTACGCCTTCCTCGCACAAGAGTACGGACCCCTTGCGGGACTCGTATTCCAGCAGCGGCTCGAGGAGGCAGCACGCCGCAACGGCGGCGCCCGTCAGGTCGCACCCGCACAGCGCGTCACCGACTTCGTCGCCGGACGCAACTCTTCGTCACTGCCCTCAACATCATATATACCCGGACTCACACCCTCACGCCTCGACGAATGGATGCCCGCCATGATCGCCTCCTCGCTGCGTAAAGGCATTGCCGCCTTCGACCGCCGTATGAGAGGTTATCTCTCGCCCGAGGCTGTAGTCGTGGGTGTCGAGTCGCGCACCTCAACCCCGGTACGAATCCCCCGCGATGCCGAGACGCTCATGCATCCCGAGGTATCGGGGCTCTTCCCCGCAGGCGAAGGCGCCGGATATGCCGGCGGCATCGTCTCCGCAGCCCTCGACGGCGAACGCGTCGCCGAGGCCGCCGCAACCTACATCAAAAACCGAAACAACTGAGATGTTCACCATTATCTGCTGCTCGGTCGATCCGGCTGCCGCCCGACGACTCGAGAAGAATATTGCCGCCACGTGCGGCTGCCCGTACGAGTTCATCGCCTACGACAACCGCATCAATGGCGACGGACTCTGCAAGGTCTTCAACCGCTGCGCCGCAGCCGCCCGATACGATATGTTGTGCTTCGTGCATGAGGATGTCGAGTTCCAGACCGAAGGGTGGGGGCAGATCATAGCCGCCAAACTCGCCGAGGCCGACTGCGGCGTCATAGGCTTCGCCGGCAGCATCCTCAAACTCAAACGCCTCACCGGCTGGCACAACGGCGGCGGCGACCTGCGCGCACACTATGTGCAATACATGCGCGGCGGACACCACCCCATAGACAGGAACCCCGACGGCGTAGACTTCTCGCCCGTGGTGACGCTCGACGGCATGTGTCTGTTCGTGCGGCGCGAGGTCTGGAGCGAGACCCTCTTCGACGAGCAGACCTTCCCGCGTTTCCACGGGTACGACATAGACTTTACGCTTGCCGTGGCGTGCCGCTACCGCAACTACGTCTGCAACACGGCCTTCATCGAGCACTTCTCCACAGGCGGATATACGCGCGAGTGGATCCGCACAATGAAACGCCTGCACCGCAAGTGGCGCGACCGCCTGCCCATGTTCGCCACACCGCTGCCACAGAGCGAGATCGAACGCTACGAACGCATCAGCGAGAGCTATTTCATACGCTTCATGTGGCAGAAGGGGTGCTTCTTCGAGCGCGGATTCGGACACGGAATGCAATACATCGCACGCTATCCCCTGAGCGGTGCCTCGTGGATCCTGCTGCCCAAATATGTGGTCTACAAGCTGCGCGACATACTCAAACAGAAAAAGAAGTAACTTTACCGCAACAATAGCCGCCAGAACGCAACATATACCCCCCCCGCAACGGTATCTACGGCCGAGGCGCGCCAACGACCCCAGTGATGAAAATCCGCATACTCATACCCGTCTACCGACCCCTCCCCACCGACGGGGAGCGCCGCGCCATCGCCAACAACGTGCGGCTGCTCGCGGCCTACGACGTGGCCTTCGTCGCCCCCGAGGGTCTCGACATGGCGCCATACGCGGCCCTTGCGCCTGCGGCCGAGGTGGTGCGTGTGGGTGAGGAGTGGCTCGGCTCGCGCAACGGCATCGCCGGATACAACGCCATGATGCTCTCGGAGCGTTTCTACCGTCTCTCCGAGGCGTGGGACTATATCCTCATCTGCCATCCCGACGCTTGGATCTTCCGTGACGAGGTGGCCGCATGGGCCGAGCGGGGATATGACTGTGTCGCCGCCCCGTGGATGCGGCGCCCAGTCTACGACCTGCCGCTC
>ULRF01027628.1_pt1 | contig 10111 bp, 7 predicted proteins | sample 1955131 | NCBI WGS metagenome assembly ULRF01 (sample SAMEA4835673, study PRJEB28245) | human gut metagenome | biome: gut microbiome; material: fecal sample | place: Denmark | collected 2008
AATTTGTTTTGTGGCACAAAACTACGGCGTGACCGCCGTCGTGCTTGACAGCACGTCAAATTATGTTATAATTAGATTTAGTTTCATTAAGGAGATAAAGAGTATGAGAATGTTCTTAGCGATACTTGCTTGTAAAGTGTCGAAGTGTTTACTTAAACTTATCGGAAGAGGCAGCAGTCTGCCGGGCGATATAGCACTTAAAATCTGCCCCGATGTACTGTCAAGGGTGCATCTGCCCGAACAGGTCATTGCGGTTACTGGAAGCAACGGCAAGACCTCGACCGTTGAGATGATTGCACAGGTAATGCGTAAATCGGGGAAAAAGGTTATATGGAATAAAGAAGGCTCAAATCAGATAGCCGGAGTTACTGCGATAATATTATCCAACTGCACATTCGGAGGAAAGGTAAAGGGCGATGTGCTTTTACTTGAGTCGGATGAAAGATACGCAAAGTATTCATTTAAATTCTTTGCACCTACGCACTATATAATTACAAATCTCTACCGTGACCAGCTTACAAGAAACGGTCATCCCGAATGGGTCTATGAATCGGTAAAGGAGAGTATCAGACCAGAATCACAGCTTATTCTCAATGCCGATGATCCGCTTGTTTCGAGATACGGCAGGGACAGGGATAATGTGATATGGTTCGGTATGGATAAGCAGGATTTCAGCACAGACCACGCTACAGGCGTATATAATGACGGTGCGTTCTGCCCCGAATGCAAGCACAGGATGAGCTATGACTACTATCACTATGCACATATCGGAAGCTATCACTGCGACAACTGCGGACACAAAAAACACGATACGCAGTACACCGTAACGAATGTCGATTATGACAGCGGTATTGTTACGATAAACGGCAAATATAAGATAAAACTGCTGTTCAAGAGCGTTTATAACGTGTATAACATTCTTGCATGCTTTGCGGCTTGCTCTATTGTCGGAATTGACGGTGATGTCATAGCAGACGAACTGTCACACTATTTCCTTAAGAGCGGACGTATCTTGCAGTTCAAACTTGGTATGAACAAAGGTACATTCCTTATCGCAAAGCACGAAAACTCCGTTGCAAGCGACCGTGTATATGATTATATCATAAGAAAGAATCAGCCCTGCTCGGTGATCATAATAATAGATTCGGTAAGCCGTCGTTATTCGACAGGTGAAACAAGCTGGCTGTGGGATATTGACTACGGTGTGCTTAAAGCCGACTGCATACAGCACCTTTATCTGCTCGGCAGACACGCAAAGGATCTTGAAACAAGGCTTTCGTATACGGATATTGATATAGCTAAGGTGACCGTGAACGAGGATATTCCTGCGGCACTTGATGAAATTGCGGCTAAACCGCTCGGCAAGCTGTATACTGTCACCTGCTTTTCGGATAAGGAGAAGTTCTTGTCAAAGGTAGAGCTTACGCAGGCAGAGGAGGACGTATGAGGATAATTCATTTATTTGCGGATCTGTGCAATCTTTACGGCGATTACGGCAATGTATGTGCTTTGAAAAGAGCACTTGAAAATAAAGGACAGAACGTTGAAATTGAATATCAGTCGATAGATGATGCGATAGATATTTCGGGTGCGGATTTCGTATTTATCGGTTCTGCTACCGAGAGGAATCAGAAAGTAGCACTCGATTATCTGCAAAGCTACAAGGATAATATAAAAACTGCTCTTGATAACGGCACGGTAATTCTTGCAACAGGCAATTCGTTTGAGATTTTCGGACAGAGCGTTACCGACTGTGACGGCACAAAGCACGAGGGACTTTCGTTCTTTTCTTACGAAACGGTTGAAGGAAAAGAGAGAATTGTTACCGACAGCCTTTGCGACACATCGCTGTGTGGCGGAGAGATAATAGGCTTTGTGAATAAGGCGAGCCTTACAACAGGAGCTACCTCACCGCTGTTTGATGTAAGGCAAGGAAGTGGCAACGGCAAGGATGACAACAAAGAGGGCGTGCATTACGGTAATTTCTACGGCACTCATCTTATCGGTCCTGTGCTGATAAGAAATCCTCAGCTGTGCGAATACTTTGCGGATATTCTTATAAAGAAACAGTAAGCTGAGATATGCTTTTACAGCCGTGCAATGTGCGTATTAAGTGAAAAGGTTCATTGATATTGCAATTAATCACGGAATGCCGTATAATGTGAATTATGTGGCAGTAATATGTGAAAGAATGGTGGAGTCACCTTGACTAATTTTAATAAATCTGAGTATATCACAATAATAAGCGAGCGGAAGAAAGTAGTGATTTCCGTCAGCTCTATACTATACATAGTAATGGAAGGCAAAACAGCCGAGATACACCTGTCGGACGGAAAGATATATAATACAAGAATGACCTTTGCGGCTCTTGAAGAAATGCTGGGTGACGGCTTTATCAAGGCACACAGAGGATGTATAGTATCAGCTATGGCTATTCACGAAATATCTGATATGATAGACCTTGTAAACGGCGAAAAACTCGAATACGCACGCCGCAGGAAGAATACCATAATCGAAAGCCTGCAGATGAGCAGAAAGAGGATAATAAAAGGCTTTGATCATGACGGTGTGCCGGATACCGAAGAGCAGTATCACGACTATTACCGCTCCTTTGATGAGATGCCGTTTGCGTTTACCGATATTGAGATGGTGTTCAACGAGGAGTGTGAAGCGGTAGACTGGATATTCCGCTATGCAAACGAAGCGCTTGCAAGGCTGGAAAAGCTCCCGCTCGAAAAGCTGATCGGACAATCTTTCGGTACGCTGTTCAGCAATATGGACGCTAAGTGGCTGAAAGGATATGAGCGTTCTACGCTTTATGGCGAAACGCTTGAGCTTATGGACTACAGCCCCGAGATAGATACGCATCTTAAGGTAATATGCTTTCCGACATTCAAGGGACACTGCGGATGTATCTTGTTTGATGTTGATAAGATATGGTTTGAACAGCACAGTGAGGACTCCGCAAAGACATTGGCGAGATATTACGCAAAGCTGCCGAATAACAAGTAAATAACAGAATCTGTGCCGCCTATTTGAGCGGCATTTCAGACTTTTACCACAAATTAAGCCCCCGCTCTGTTGAGCGGGGGCTGCGTTATGTTGGTTTTATCTGTCTTTTTTGAGCATTGATACACCGATAGCAACTGTTGCTATGCCGGAAATGATGTATCCGATGACAAGATCTCTGATAAAAGAACCTGTCATTGAGTCAAGACCTTCAAGCCCTGCATAAAGGTCAACCTCTTTCATAAGGTCAAAAAGTCCGAAGAACACGCCGAAGAAGCCTTCGTAACCAAGCAGGGAAAGAGCTTCCTCTATTCCCGGTTCGCTGACTATCTGCCATGCGTAGATGAACATATTGCTTACAAAAACCATTACTAACACTATTACAATGCTGATTATAAGTCCCAGTGTATCAAACCTCTTGCCGAACAGGTGATAACCGAATATTGTCGAGAATGCCATTGCAATGCCGCCGAGATATGAAATATATCCGAGCTTACCTATAAGTATCCATACCGCACAGCCTATAAGCGAGAAGATGATAGCGCCGAGTATACCCATAACAGGGTTAGCAGGCTGTGATATAGCGGTTGGTCTTCCTGCAACGAAGCGTCCGTCATTGCCGAAGCTGTCCATCGGCTGCTGAACAAACCCCCCGTTAGCGTTCATCGGTGAATATGCAGGCTGTGAAAATCCTCCGCTGATAGGAGGCAGATTACTGTTTGACGGAGGCTTGAGTTCAGCCAGCGACTGAGCGGTTGAATATCCCGTGCTTTCGGGTGCTGTTGCAGGGTCGACAGAGTCCATAGAGTTGTTGCTTGTCGCAGGGGGAAGAACCGTTGTCGGCGTAACGACAGCCTGCTCATCGTCAGTCGGCTGAGCCACAGGAACGGGTATTCCGTAAATTCCTACGGGATTGTTCGCTGTTTGCTGTGTCTGATTTACAGCAGGCTGTTGCATAGGCTGCGGTACAGGCTGAGAATCGACAGGCTTTGTACTCTGCGCCATATCCGCTTTTTCTGCGGCATCCTCTTCGCTTTGAACGCACATTTTACAAAGCTGTTTAACATTGCCGTCAGACGCCTTTGCAAAGCTAAGACCAATCGAAGAATTGCAATTAGCACAGGCGTTGCTGTAGTAGTTTGCGGAATAATACTTTACCATATCGGTAATGAAACGCTTTATGTCAAGCACTGCCTGAGCGTCATCGTTTCCTGCGAAAAGTACAGCGGATATATTCGGCTCGCCTGCCTTGTATGCCTTTACAAAGCTGTTCTCAGGCTTTGACATATATTCCTTGAAAAAGTCATCGACAGTTTTTGTGGTGAGGGCGCTTTTTCTTGCCCACGAGTTGAAAATAATACAGTTCTTATCATTGAGCGCCCGAAGTGTAAACCCGTAGCCTACATAAGTACCGCAGGCATAGTTGTCTGCATCAAGGGTCAGAGCCAGTTCGGACTTTAAACGTAATAGTGCGTCGCTTACCATTATATTTCCTCCAAAATTGCTTTAGCGTGATTATAAGGTAAAACCTTACTAACTAATTTTACTATATTTTAGCTTTCGTGTCAATAGAAAACGCATAGCGGACAAGTAAAATGATAATAAAAAATGCTCCCGTATTACAGGGAGCAATCTTTATTGCAGCTTTAGCTATAATCAGTTAGCACGCTCAACCTTACCTGAACGAAGGCAACGAGAGCAAGCGTGTACTCTGCAAGGAGTACCGTTTACGATAGCCTTAACCTTCTGAACGTTGGGCTTAAAAGCTCTGTTTGTACGTCTGTGTGAGTGAGAAACCTTGATGCCGAAAGAAACGCCCTTTCCGCAGATATCACATTTTGCCATGGGGTTTGCACCTCCTTCAATACTTGCTTTTATCTTGCGGCGGATAACGAGTCCGCCATTCACTATTTAACATATAGCGATACAACATTAATATTTTAACAGAAACCACAGCAAATTGCAAGTGTTTTTTTATAATTTCTCGAAAAAATTTTACTTATCAACAACTTGTACAATTATATCAGATGTTTTCTGTGGCTTTTGTGCAATCAGAACACAAAAGTATACACGCTGTCGGGCAGTGTTTCAAAGGAAACTATGCCGTCATTTGATAACATAGGTACCGATTTTCCGTCGCAGAGGATAGCCTCACAGCTTGACTTGATGCGGCAGACACCGCCTACGGTCGACTTTATTGTTACCGCTGTGGGATTGAAGTTCTCCCACTTTGCGTCGATTACAAATCCGTGCCTTGCACAAAGTCCCGTGAACGCACCGTTCCTCCATGCGTCAGGTGCCGCAGGAAGAAGTTCTATGTAACCCTCGTGGCTCTGTATCAGCATTTCCGCAATTCCTGCGCTTCCGCCGAAGTTTCCGTCAAGCTGGAACGGAGGATGGAAATCAAACAGGTTATCAAACGTACAGCCTCTCAGCAATCCCTGTAAGATAGAGTAGGCACGGTTGCCGTCCTTTACTCTTGCCCAGAGGTTGAGTTTATATGCTCTTGCCCAGCCTGTAGATTCGTCGCCTCTGTCGTTGAGTGTGTTTATTGCCGCAGTCATAAGTTCGGGTGTATTCGAGTTTATCGCCTTGCCGGGATAAAGACCGAGCAGGTGCGAGATGTGACGGTGATTCTTCTGCGTCTTGCTGTGGTCGAAGTTATCATCGTCCTCCTCAAACCATTCCTTGAGAAGTCCTGTTTTCTTGCTTACGCTGTAGGGCTTGAGCTGAACTACCTGATTCTTCACGATATTACGCAGTTCTTCGTCTGTACCGAGTGCCTCACTTGCCGTAATAAAGTCGTTGTAAAGCTGTTCTATAAGGCTCTGCTCATAGGTATTGCCTATTGTCACAGGTCCGTGTTCGGGTGAGTATGTCGGTGATGAAACAAGACGCTTCTGCTTATCGTCATATATAAGCCACTGCGTATAGAAACGAACGCTTTCACGCATTATCGGATAGATATGCTCCGCAAAATATTCCTTGTCGCCTGTAAATTCAAAATACTCGTAGATATTCTGCATAAGCCATGCGACAGCCGCTGTAGACCAGCCCCAGTAGAAATCCCAGCCGGGAGCTGTCCAGCCGAACGGAGTGCTTTGCGTATGAGCGCACCAGCCGTTTTCGGGATGTTCTTCGTCCGACTTTATACCATAATACGCTTCGGCGGATTTTCTGCCGGAGGGACGCATACTGTCAAGAAAATCAACCAGAGGAGGAACAGTTTCACTGAGATTTGTATTATATGCTCCCCAGTAGTTCATCTGAAGGTTAACGTTGATATGATAGTCACAGCACCACGGAGGACAGTTGCTCTCGTTCCATACGCCCTGAAGGTTTGCAGGGAGCGAGCCTGCTCTTGACGAACTTATAAGCATATATCTGCCGAACTGGAAGTACAGCGTTTCAAGACGGTTCGCAATGCTCCGTGAGCCGTTTTCCTTATACTCTCTTATCAGCTTGTCGCAGGGGATAATATCGTCCGTGTCCTCGTTTATTTTCAGTGTAACTCTGTCAAAAAGTGCCTTGTAGTCTGCGAGGTGTTCCTCGTAAAGTGCGTCAAAGCCCTTGCTTACGGCATTTTCGATACGCTGATTTACTGCGGCTGAAGGGTTTACGCCTGTTCTGAACGTCGGATATTTATTTGAATAGTCGGTTGACGCTGTGAGATAAATATAAACCTCGTCTGCGTGTTCGACCATTATGCTGTCTTTTGCGTCAATAAGCTCGCCGCCCTTGTTTACCACCTTGAAAACGGTGCAGTAGCGAAGCCCGTTATCCCATAACGCACCCTCGTATGTGAGCGTATCGCCGTTTGCCGTAACGCTTCCGCACTGGAGATTGTCAAGCGACAGCTTTACGCATATCCTGCGAGGCTTGTCAGAGCTTAGTTTAAGGCATATAACATTTGAAGGGTAATTTGCAAAAGCCTCTCTCTTATGAACTGCGCCCTGATATGTAAACTGTGTTGTGAATATAGAATTGTCAAGGTCGAGCGTTCTTGTATAATCGGTCGCCTGAGTTTCGTCTATATTGGAGAAGGTGAGCATCATATCACATAAAAGCTGATAAGCACCGAATCCGTCTGTTGCGCCTGTCAGATGGGGGAGAAGCGCAACCGCCTCGTCATACTTTCCGTCATAGAGAAGCTGCTGTACCTGCTTCACATACTCATAGCTGCCGTCTATAATACCGCTGTTGTAATCCGGACGGCTTTCCGAAGGACCGCCTGCCCACAGCGTTTTTTCATTCAGCACTATTTTTTCCTTTGAAATGCCGCCGAAGAAACTTGCTCCCATGTAGCCGTTTCCGATAGGCTGACATTGCTGCTCCCACTTGTCGAATTCACCGGGAGCTGTAAACAGTATTTTGTTTTGCATAAGATTTCTACCTTTCTACAAGCGTTTTTAACGCTTAAAACCGCATAGGCAGAAGCCATGCGGTTTATAATATCACTATTATACCTTAACCTGACGCAAATGTCAACAACACATTGCCGATCGGTGTGAGTTAATCGAGTAAATATCTTGTTTCAAGCATTTTTGTGAGAAGCCCGAAATAATCCATTCCTGCAGCCTCAGCCGCCATAAGCGTAAGGCTGTTAAGGTCCGGTCGGTGCGGACGTGAAGCGCCCGTAAGATTAGGCTTCGGATTGAAATCGAACATCTTGAAATTTCCGTTTTTATCAGCCCTGCAATCAATACGGACAACAGCTTTCAGTCCGAGCAGCCATACCGCAAGCTCACAGCTTTTTCTTAGTGCGGTAAGCTGTGGTGTATCTTCGATAACACGGCTGTTTTTTACTACCGGAACATCTCCGTTATACGGCGCTATGCCGTTTTTCTGATCAAACCGTTCTATAAACGGCAGGGAAGTGCCGTCGGGGAAAACGGTAAGAGTGACCTCCGTACCGCCGAGATATTCCTCCGCCATCATAGTGTCGCCGTATCTGCCTGAAGCAAAGGCGGTATCACGGGCTTTGATAAATTCTTCGGGGGTATCGCACTTTACAACACCTTCGCTTCCTCTGCCCCTTATCGGCTTTAGTACACAAGGATATTCCCCGTTGTAGACAGTATCGGCAGTGACAAGAAAGTCCGTTACGGCAGGCAGTTCATTTTGCAAAAGCAGAGTGTTAGTGCTGAATTTGTCGTCGTACATTTCAACGTCTTTTGTTCTGTGTCCGACAACATATATTCCGCTGAAATCATCTATCGGATGTCCGTTATAAAGTACGGTGTTGAGCCACAGCGTGTCCGCACCATTGTCGATCGCCTGCTGTATTCCCTCGTGGGTATCGGGAAAGCACCAGTCTGTGTCTTTATGTACATCGGGATTTTCTGCAGGTGTTATAACGTCAGTACCGCCGTTTCTCAGGCAGTATGCCATATCGGCACAGCCGTCACTGTATCCGCCGGGCTTCATCGGCTTTTTGATGCCGTTTATTACCGGCGGTTCTTTTGCCTGATATATAAAAGCTACTTTCATGCGTTTATCCTTTCCTGAAAAAATTATCCCACTCGTGATGTGGGATAACTGTATTTCTACCGTATAAGTCTGTGTACCTTTCTCCTCAGCCATTTTTCGTAAACGTAGGAAAGCTGGCTCAGACATACGTCATAGCAGACGAATGTAAAGTTTCCGATAAGCCAGAAAGCAAGCACCGCAAACTGTCCGAATCCTGCAAAATCTTCAATAAGCTGTCCCATACCAAGCACGTTCAGAAGCAGTGCGTATATCGCAACAACAGGGACATTGAAACAAATAAAACGCAGAAGGAATGACAGCACAGCAGGCTTTACTTTGGTGAGCAGGTCACGGATAACGGGATAATATCCGAAGAATCCCGTGAACAGCAGCTTTGACTCTATATCCGGTGTCAGAAGCAGTGCAAGTAAAGCCACAGCCGCATAGCAAAGAAGCGCCCATTTCCTGCTTATTTCACGGTATATTATCCATACGACAAGACCTGCTACCGCAGGCAGTATATATACGCCTATCGGGATAAAGCCTGTGCAGAACATAAGCACGATACATATAGCACTCAGTATTCCGCTCAGTGCAATGGCATAGCTTCTTGTCTTTTTCGTTGAAGGCATATTATACTTTTCTCCTTGCGTGTTCTGCGTAAAGCTCATTGCTCTTTTCTTTACGCTCTCTGCCGTCACGGAGTATATCACGAAGTCTTTCGGTATCATCGTCGCCGATAGCGTCCCTGTACTCGCACAGATTGTCAATGATGGTGTTCAGCTCGAACAGCAGTGCTTCCTTATTACAAAGGAACAGACTGCTCCACATATATTCGTTCAGCTTTGCGACACGGGTAAGATCCATAAAACTGCCTGCCGAGAAACCGTCTGCATTGAATAGCGACGGGCTTTTGACATAAGCGTTTGAAACAACGTGCGCCAGCTGTGAAGTAAAGGCTATGTTTATATCGTGCTGTTTCGGTGTTGCGGTAACGACCTTGCCGAAGCCCATACAGCAGGCAAGCGTTGACAAGAGGTCGATAGCCATTTTAGGTGTGTTTTCCGAGGGTGTGATTATATAGCTTGCACCTTTGAACAGATCGTCGGTCGAATAGTCAAAACCGGAAAACTCACGGCCTGCCATAGGGTGACTACCGACAAATATAACTCCGAGCGGTTCAAGCACCTCGGTACAGCGTGTAACCACATATTCCTTTACACCGCAGGAGTCTGTGACGATAGAGCCGGGCTTGAACCTGTCCTTGTGCTGTTTTACGAATTCAACGATAGTTTCGGGATAAAGGCAGAGCATAGTCATATCAGCGTCATTAAGTCCGTCCGCTGTTATTATCTCGTCTATTGCGCCGCTGTCGAGAGCCTTTCTGCATACCTCGCCGTCAGCGTCAAGTCCCATTATATGATGAAATGTATTTTTCTTCAGTGCCTTGCAGACAGAGCCGCCTATCAGACCAAGACCTACTATTGCTATTTTCATTTTTGTCCTTCTTTCAGTCGTTTAAAACGTATATAGATTATTATATCTTATCGCACGTTTAATTTCAAGTCGGAATGTGAAAATTTGCTGAAAAAGCGTCTGCGTTGTAAATAGATGTGACCCATTTTTAGAAAAA
>ULRF01046032.1_pt1 | contig 10061 bp, 10 predicted proteins | sample 1955131 | NCBI WGS metagenome assembly ULRF01 (sample SAMEA4835673, study PRJEB28245) | human gut metagenome | biome: gut microbiome; material: fecal sample | place: Denmark | collected 2008
CCTTGATCTCAAGAACGACGCTTACGACGAGTGGTACGCTGCCATCACCGATGGTGTGGAGGCCGAGCAGCTCAGCGGTATGAAGTACGTCGGGTAATCCCTTCTTACGACAAAATAAGCTGCCGGTCACAAACCGGCAGCTTATTTCTTTTACTCTTACCTTCAGGGGGAAACTATGGACGATCAGTTTTTACGCACACAGATGCTTCTCGGCGCCAACGCGATGGAAAGGCTGCAAAAAAGCCATGTGGCCGTTTTCGGCCTCGGCGGCGTCGGCAGCTACGCGGTCGAAGCGCTGGTGCGCTCCGGCATCGGCGAGCTGACGCTCATTGACGACGATAGTGTGAGCCGCACGAACCTCAACCGCCAGCTCGAGGCGCTGCACTCCACGGTCGGTCAAAATAAGACTGATGCCCTCGCCGCACGCTGCCGCGACATCAACCCAGATGTCCATCTGCACCTCATCTGCGCGCGGTATGACGCCGCCCACCGCGAGGATTTTTTCACCGCGCGCTATGACTACATCATCGACGCCATCGACACCGTGTCGAGCAAGCTCGACCTGATCGAAACAGCGCACGCGCGCGGCATTCCCATTCTCTCTGCGATGGGGACGGGCAACAAGACCGACCCCACCAAGCTTTGCATCACCGACCTCTCCAAGACTGTCAACTGCTCGCTTGCGCGCGTGATGCGAAAGGAGCTGCGCGAGCGCGGCATCAAGCACCTGCGCGTCGTCTACTCCCCCGAGCTTCCCGCCAAGCCCGAAGCGCTGGAAGCGCCCCCGCCGGGTCGCCGCAGCGTACCGGCAAGCCTCGTCTGGGTTCCCGGCTGCGCAGGACTGATGATGGCGGGCGAGGTCATTCTGACGCTCGCCGGACACGAAAAAGAGAAAAGCGAATCATAAAAAGGAAGCGTTCCGGTTTCATCGGAACGCTTCCTTTTACTCTTCCAGAATGAGCGGCAGGGCGCGGACACAGAACTGCGTCATATCAACGTGGCTGCCGTCCAGAAAGCCGACGCCTTCGGCCTTCAAAAGCTCGACCTGACGGTTCGCTCCCCCGAAGGCAAATGCGCTTGACACTTCCCCGTCCCGCTTGACGACACGGTGGCACGGGATAACGCCCGGCTCGGGGTTGACGTGCAGCGCATACCCTACGACACGGGAAAGACGCCTATTCCCGATCGCCGCGGCGATCTGCCCGTAGGTCGCAACGCTGCCGCGCGGGATAAGCCTCACTGCGGCGTACACTTTGTCAAAGGTCGTCATTCGCCTTCTCCTTCTTTTTGAGCCGCCGCGCGAGCCAAAGCCCATACGCGATCAGGACAAGATAACATACATAGTAGGGCCAGTCATGCCGCAGCCAAGTCCCCGCGCTCTCCCAAACGATCGGCCAGTCGCCCCCGTCTGCATACAATCTCGACCCTGACCACAGATCCGTCAGATAGGCAAGCATAGCGGCCAATCGGGAGAGCGCCAAAACTGTGCCGGTCGCGGCGATGAGCAGGGCGATCACTCTGCCCCGCTGCTTCCAAATGGTCGTTGAAAGGATCGCGGCAGCGATCGCTGCCACGGCAAGGACAATGTGCAGTGCGGCACGGCTTGCAAAACCGAGACGCAGACTGTTCCACAGCGCTGCCAAACCGGCAAGCATCAGCACCAACAGCAGCGCATCGCTGAAAACTTCATTCCTGCCGCGCACAGCGCGCTCCTTCTCCGACACGGCCGCCTTCGGCGTGTCCTCTTCATTTTCCCAGATGAGGTAATCTGTCGTCACGGCAAATTAGGTGCAGATGGCGCGCAGCTTGTCGAGGTCGGGCGCTGCGTCGCCGCACTCCCACTTGCTGACGGCCTGCCGCGAAACATTCAGCTCCGCAGCAAGCTGCTCCTGCGATAAGCCGCGCGAGGCGCGCAGCATCTTCAGCTTTTCTCCCAGCGTCATGTGCGTATCCTCCGTTTGCTTTGATGCGCCCAGTATAGCGCCATGCGGCAAAAAATGCCACCAGCTCTGCCTTGCATCTCCGCAACCAAACGTGGCAACAGGGATATTCCTCCTATTACTCCGCTTCCTTCTTGCCTTTTTTGAACAGTGCGCCCACATCGACCTCCACCAGCACAAGGCTCGCGAGCATCAGCGCCGCGCCGAGATAGCCCCTGACGCCGATGCGCTCACCAAGCAGGAAAAACGCAAAGATCGCCGAGAACACCGGCTCAAGCGTAAAGATAAGGCTCGCGCGGCTCGCCGTCGTGTGCCGCTGAAAGACGCTCTGGATCACCAGGCAGATGCCCGAGCACACGATGCCGAGGAACAGCGACGCCGCCCAGACCTTTGCCGTGCCGGGCAGCGCGGGCGTTTCCAGAAAGACCGACAGCACCGAGATCACCACGCCGACGACGGCGAGGTCGCACACGCCGAGCGCCAGCGGATCGACCCGCTCATCGGCAACGGCCCGCTCGGTGATCATCAGGTCGACCGAGTAAAACACCGCCGCAAAGAGACAGATCACATCACCGAAGGCAGGCTTGAGCGTTTCGCTCAGCGTCATCAATGCAAGGCCGACAAGGCACAGCACCATCGAAACGCCAAACTTCTTCTCCGGCTTTTTGCGGTAGACGATGAACTCCAGAATCGGCGTCGTCACCACGGAAAGCGCGCCGATGAAGCCCGCGTTGGAAACGGACGTATACATCACGCCGTAGGTAAGGCTCGTATACACGATGACAAGCGACAATCCAACCAGAATGCTGTACTTTACGGTCACGAGGCTTACGCGGCGCAAATTCTTTCGAAAAACAAAGCCCAGCACCAGAAAGGCCGTGATAAAGCGGAACGCATTGAGCGTCAGCGGCTGCATATCCCGCAGGCAAATCGCCGTCAGGCAATTTGAAATTCCCCAAAAGCTCGTCGCCAGCAACAGCATCAGATCCGCTCTGCGCTGATGATCCATTCGGTTTCCTTCTTTCTCTTCTCGATTCTTTTCTCTCATTCACCAAACGGGCGCCTTGCGGCGTCCGTCTGATTCGTCAAGTTTACCATATCCATTAGAGTTTAGCAAGTGGCATGAGAGGTGAAAATGTCATAACTTCTCGCCGCTTTTTCTCTTGACAAAGAGCGTGGAACCGATAGACCTTCTCCCCTTTTTTACAGCAGATCGTAAACCTCGTGCAGATCGTGGATCTCATGGTCGATGCGATAGCCCTCCGGCGCAGCAGCTCCCTCGGGATTGTACCAGCAGGTGACGATGCCCGCATCTCCGCCGCCGCGCATATCGCTCGTGAGCGAATCGCCGACGATCATCGTCTCGTTCTTGTTAAACGGCTCGATGGCCGCAAAAACCTGGTCAAAAAATTCTTTTCTGGGCTTCTCCGCACCCAGCTGCTCGGAGAGGAACACGCCGTCCATCAGCGCACCGAGGCCGGAGAGGCGCAGTTTTTTTGTCTGCGCGGTGACCGTTCCGTTGGAAACGACATACTGGCGCACCTTGCCGCACAGCGACTCGACAATATGATAGCTGTCATCGCGGCAGACGATGGTATCGCCAAGGCGCAGCTGATAGGCGTCGTTGAAGCGCGGTGCAAGCGCGGTATCGATGCCCTCCCCTGCAAAGAACTCTTCAAAGCGGCCCACGAGCACCTGCTGCTTTGTGATCTCGCCGCGCTCCATCTTCTCCCAATACTTCCGGTTGATCGCAGAATAGCGCGCAAGCGCCTCCTCCGAGCATTCGCCGAGGCCAAATTCAATGTAAAGGCTCTGTACAGCAGCGCGCTCGGCGGAGTCAAAATCCAGAAGCGTGCGATCCACGTCCCACAAAATCGTTGTGATCATTTCTCTTTTCTCCAATAGCTCTCAAAAAATACAAAGTCGCCGCCAAAGCGCAGCAGGAATATCATACCACAAGGCAGCAGCGCTGCGCAATCCCGATCTATCGGCTCTACGCCGCCGTTCACAAAACCGCGGTGCCTGCCGGCAGGGTCATGCCGGAATCTGCATCGAAATTGTCCGGCGTATGCGAAAGGCCTTCATGCAGAAAGGGAAGCGAATGCTGCGCATTCGCTTCCCTTTTTTCGCCTTTTGCTTTTTACGCTTTTCCGCTCTCCTGCGAGTGCTCGCTTAGAACAGATGGAAGCTTGCGATCAGGCCGGAGAACACAATGGAGACCATCGAGAGGAGCTTGATGAGGATGTTGATGGACGGGCCGGAGGTATCCTTGAACGGATCGCCCACAGTATCACCGACAACGGCAGCCTTATGCTGCTCGCTGCCCTTGCCGCCGTGATGGCCGGACTCGATGTACTTCTTGGCGTTATCCCACGCACCGCCGGAGTTCGCCATGAAGATGGCGAGAATGAAGCCGGTGACGAGCGCGCCGCAGAGCATGCCGACCACACCGCTGCCGCCGAGCACAAGGCCGACGACGATGGGGGAGATGATGGCAAGCAGCGTGGGCGCGACCATTTCCTTCAGGCTCGCGCGGGAGCAGAGGTCCACGCAGCGGGCATAGTCGGGATCGGTGTGGCCTTCCATGATGCCGGAGATCTCACGGAACTGACGGCGCACCTCAACGACAACGCTCTGCGCAGCGCGGCCGACAGCGTTCATCGTCATGGCGGAGAAAACAAACGGCAGGCAAGCGCCGACGAAGATGCCGACAAGCACGGTCGGCTCCATCAGAGAGAGGCTGTAATCGCCGCCCGCAGCGTCGAGCTTTTCGATAAAGTTTGCAATGAAGGCAAGCGCCGTCAGCGCGGCCGAGCCGATGGCAAAGCCCTTGCCGGTCGCAGCAGTGGTGTTGCCGAGAGAATCGAGCGCGTCGGTGCGATCACGCACCTCTTCGGGAAGGCCTGCCATCTGTGCAATGCCGCCCGCATTGTCGGCCACGGGGCCGTAGGCATCAGTGGAAAGGGTGATGCCGAGGGTGGAGAGCATACCGACCGCGGCGAGGGAAATGCCGTAGAGGCCCAGCTCCGTGTTGCCCGCATAACCGATCGTGGAGCAGAAGTAAGCGACGAGAATGGCGATGCCGACGATGATGATGGGCAGCGCCGTGGAGAGCATGCCGAGGCCAACGCCGCTGATGATGATGGTGGCAGAGCCGGTCTCGCTGCTGGCGGCGAGGTTCTGCGTCGGCTTGTAGGTATCAGAGGTGTAATATTCCGTCACGCGGCCGATCAGAACGCCCGCAAGGAGTCCTGCCAGAATGGCGAGCCACAGCCCGTAGAATGCGCTGCCGAGCAGCAGGCGCACCACGAAGAAGCTGACGACCGCCACCGTGATGGCGGAGAAGTTCGTGCCGCGGCCAAGCGCATTGAGCAGATACTTCTGGTCGGCGTCCTCCTTCGTCTTGACGAGGAAGGTGCCGATGATGGAGCACAGCACGCCGACTGCCGCGATGATGAGCGGAATGGCGACCGCGTACACGCGGTCGATCTGCGGGATCTGGTTGAACGCAAGCACGCCCAGCGCGCAGGTGGAGGTAACAGAACCTACGTAGCTCTCATAGAGGTCAGCGCCCATGCCGGCCACATCGCCGACATTGTCGCCCACGTTATCGGCGATGGCGGCAGGGTTGCGCGGGTCGTCCTCAGGGATACCGGCCTCGACCTTACCGACAAGGTCCGCGCCGACATCGGCAGCCTTGGTGAAGATACCGCCGCCCACGCGGGCAAAGAGCGCCATTGAAGAAGCGCCCATGCCGAAGGTGATCATCGCGGCGGTGATCTCCTCGAGTGAGGAGTGGAAGATGAGCTTCATCACCGCGTACCAGAGGGAGATATCAAGGAGTCCCAGGCCGACGACCGTAAAGCCCATGACGCTGCCCGCGGAGAAGGCGATGCGCAGACCGCGGTTGAGTCCCTCCTGCGCGGCGGCAGCCGTACGGCAGTTGGCGCGCGTGGCAATGGTCATGCCGATGAAGCCGGAAAGGCCGGAGAAAAAGCCGCCGGTCACAAAGGCGAAGGGCACGAACCAGGTGACAAAGCCGGCAGCCGCCATGCCGCAGAGCACGACGAACATGCATGCAAAAAAGACCGCGACCGTGCGATACTGACGCTTGAGGAACGCAGAAGCACCTGTGCGGATGGCGCGGGATATTTTCTGCATCAGCGGCGTCCCCTCAGAGAAGGCAAGGACCTTTTTGCTTTGCAGCCATGCAAATATCAGCGCGATCACGCTGGCAGCAAGGCTGACGCAATACAAATTTTCCATCATTGTTTATTACTCCTATCTTTGAATTTGCGGGAGGAAAAGCATCTCCTCGAATCACTGTCATCATTTTGCATCATTCACGCGAAAAATGCAACTCATAAAATAGATAAATCGATCGTCGCGATCATATTTTATATATAGAAGATTGGTATAAACCTATAAAAAAGCTCAATGTGAAGCGCGCTACATGGAAGCACGCTTCACATTGAGATAGAATTTCTGTATCTTATATGACAGGGTGGATACGGAGGCTCAAGTCCATGAATCTATACAAATCGACGCTCAGAAGCTTCCTTTCGGAATTTGCATCTTCCTTGCGCAAAAGCCGGGGCATGACGCAGGAGGAAATGGCAGAAAAGCTCCGTATCACAGGCCGGGCATACAGCGATCTGGAACGGGGCATCTACTGTTTTTCAACAGTTGCCCTCATTTTTCTGCTGCTGATGCTCAAGGAAGATGAAATGAAGGAATTCCTGACCGCACTCCGCGGCGAGATCACAAAAGCGGAGGGCAGAGAGGTGGCGTAGTCGCTATGACGATAGGAGATATATACGGTTTGCTGCGCCGGCTTGGTCTGTCCGCAGACAATTCCGGCTTTTTTCATATTTCCTATGCGGTATATCTGGCGTTTCAGCAGCCGGCGCGCTGCCTGCTCGCAGAGCGCTGGCTTTATCCGGTCGTTGCCCAGCAATATGAAACCGACTGTCTCTGCGTAGAAAGAGACATTTGCAGCGTCATTGATACTCTTTGGGCCCGTGATCCCCGGCTGCTCAAGCGCTTATCGCGCTCTCCCCTGCCTCAAAAGCCGGCTCCCGCGGAATTTGTCGCTATTCTGGCCTCGCTGTTTTGCTCAGGCGGCACCGCGGCATAGGGATCTTACGGCGCAAGGTCTATTTTCGCGACAATAGAACGATTGCCTCGATATGGTCTGCTCTTGGGAACATATCAACCGCGGCGGCGCGCGTGGCGGTATACCCCAGCTCCGCAAAGCGCTTCACGTCGCGCGCCATGGTTGCGCTGTCGCAGGAGACGTACACGACCCTCTCCGGCTGCATCTCAGCGATGCTCTCCACCACATCGGCCGCCAGCCCCTTTCGCGGCGGGTCAACGGTGATGACATCGGGGCGCAGATGTTCCTGCGCGAGCTTTTTTGCCACATCGGACGCATCGCCGCAGAAGAATTCCACGTTTTTGACCTCGTTGCGCACGGCGTTTTCGCGCGCATCGTCGATGGCCTCCGGCACAATCTCCGCGCCGAGGACCTTCTTCGCGTGATCGGAGAGCGCAAGCGTGATGGTACCCGCGCCGCAGTAGAGATCGAGCACCGTCTCCCGACCCGTGAGATCTGCAAATTCGATGGCCTTTGCGTACAATCGCTCTGCCTGCGCGCGGTTGACCTGATAGAACGACGGCACGCTGAGCCGGAACGTCTTGCCGCAGAGCGTATCCTCAAGCCGGTCGCTCCCCCAGAGCGTGCGGTAGCGGTCGCCAAGGATGACGTTGCCCTTTTTCGTGTTCGTGCCGAGCACGATGCCGGCGCACTCCGGGCACGCATCGCGCAGGAGTGTGACGAGCCGGTCTTCTTTGGGAAGTCTATCTCCGTTCACAAGCACGCAGATCAGGCTCTCTCCCGTTGCGTTCGAGCGGACATAGAGATGGCGGACAAGGCCGCGGCCGGTCTTTTCGTCGTATCCCGCAACGCGGCAGCGCCGCATATATTCGCGCAGCGCCTCCGCCGCAGCGTCGGCCTCGCTCTTTACAAGAAGGCACTGCTCGCACTCGATGACCTCGTGCGTGCGGGCGCGGTAAAAACCCACTCGCCCGTCCTTCGACACAGGGTACTGCGCCTTGTTGCGGTAACGCAGCGTATCCGCGGCACCAAGGATTTCCTCCACCACGACAGCGCTGCCGCCGATGCGCGCGAGATTGTCCTGCACGCGCTGCTTTTTGAGGCGCAGCTCCTCTTCGTAGCTCATGTGGCGATAGGTGCAGCCGCCGCAGCGCGGGAAGTACGGACAGTCCGATTCAACGCGCGCGCCTGACGGCTCGATCACCTCGAGCACTTTGGCAAAGGCGACGCTCTTGAGCGTCTTGAGGATCAGCACGCGGCACGTCTCGCCGCGCAGCGCGCCGTGGACAAACACAACGCGCCCGTCGATGCGCGCAACGCCCATACCGCCCTCGCCATAGCCCTCGATGGCAACAATATGCTCCTGATTTTTGGCAAGCTCCATAGTTTCTCCCTCTCAGAAAAGCCGCTTCGCGCTTGTGCGCGAAGCAGCTTTTTTGATATATACGATCAATCGCGGAAACGCTCGATCAGACTGATGATCTGGCCCGTGAACGCGGAAATATCCTTGTTGGGTCTTCCCTTGCAGTGCTTGGCAAGCGCCAGCAGCGACTCCGCCGCCGAGACAAGCTTTGCATAGAGATTGTCCGCGCGGGACTTCTGCGCCGTGCGCTTGCGCTCGGAAATATAACCCTCGCTGACCATTTCGTTTGCGGCAAGGTCGTAACACTCGGTAAACTTGGCCGCGTGCGCATGGAAGCTGAGGGAATTGAGCTCTTCGGCAAACACGGGCGCAACGTCCTCGTCGCCGTGGACGACGAACACATGCGCAGGCTTCGGGTCGAAGGCCTTGATCCACTCGATGAGGTGGTCGTGGTCGGCGTGGGAGGAAAGGCCTTGGAAGTTGACGATCTTCGCCTTGACGGCGATCTCCTCGCCAAAGAGTTTGACCTTCTCCACGCCGTCGAGCAGTCTGCGGCCCAGCGTGCCGGGCGACTGGAAGCCGACGAACACGACCGCGCTGTTCGCGCGCCAGAGGTTGTGCTTCAAATGGTGGCGGATGCGGCCGGCGTCGCACATACCGGAGGCGGAAATGATGACCTTGGGCGTCGTGTCCATGTTCAGCATCTTCGATTCCTCGCTCGACTCAACAAGGTTGAGGTTGGGGAAGGTGAACATGTGCGTGCCGTCCTTGACAAGATCGAGCGCCTGCTCGTCGAGATAGCCGTGCAGATCGCCGCAGAAGACGGTCGTTGCCGCCTTGGCAAGGGGAGAGTCGATGTACACAGGGAAGTTCGGCGTCGACTTGACGAGCTTTTGGTCCTTGATCTCGCGGATAAAGTACAAAAGCTCCTGCGTGCGCCCGACGGCGAACGACGGGATCACAACGTTGCCGCCCTTGCCGAGCGTTTCGTCGATGATCTCGGCAAGCTCGTCGGTGTAGCTCCAGACCTCGGTGTGGTTGCGGTCGCCGTAGGTCGACTCCATCACGACGTAATCCGCCTTCTTGAGGAGCTGCGGGTCGCGGATGATGGGCTGGTCGACATTGCCGATGTCACCGGAGAAGACGAGCGTCTTGTGCACGCCGTTTTCCTCCAGTTCGAGCGTGATGGACGCCGAGCCGAGCAGATGCCCCGCATCGGTAAAGACCGCGCTTACCCCCTCGCAGAGGTTGATCTTTTCTTCATACTCGCAGGTCGTGACGTACTTGAAGACGTCCAGCGCGTCCTGCTCGGTGTAGAGCGGCTCAACGGGCTCACGGCCCGCGCGCTGACCCTTGCGGTTTTCGTACTCCGCGTCGCTCTCCTGAATGTGAGCGGAGTCGAGCAGCATGATCTTCATCAAATCAGCCGTCACGCGCGTTGTGAGGATCCGGCCGTGAAAGCCGTTTTTCACCAGCAGCGGGATGCGGCCGGTATGGTCGATGTGCGCGTGGGTGACGAGCAGAATGTCGATGCTGCCGGGGGCAAAGGCGAGGTAGCGGTTGTCCAGCTCATCGCGCCCCTGCTGCAAGCCGCAGTCAACGAGGATCTTCTTGCCGTTGATCTCCAAACAGTGGCAGGAGC